>ENA-UOOI01000069-UOOI01000069.1-fermentation-metagenome-genome-assembly--contig:-NODE-69-length-119800-cov-11.191465_pt1 | contig 119800 bp, 83 predicted proteins | sample MGYA00245779_ERZ724027 | MGnify/ENA primary metagenome ERZ724027 (study PRJEB28704, sample SAMN03018318) | fermentation metagenome | biome: anthropogenic terrestrial biome; feature: soil...
TAGGTAGCCGCCGTCCTTTACAAAGCCCTCAGGAGTTATCCTGGGGGCTTTTTTTAATTTTTCTAGTCCTGTTATTTAACTCATTTTGTCGATAGAATCTGCACGTTTGTCTATTTCATTTGTTATCGAGACAACATTTGGTTATTTTTGTTGCCACTCATATGGCAGATTTACAATATCAATCGGTCGTTTGTCAATTTAGCAGGAATACAATATCAGGTGTACAGGGAGGATGGAACAGCCGCTGTTCAATTTTTTCCGGACGACTTTTTAATAACAGAAATTTTTTTCAATCCTTAGTCAAAAATGTATCAAATTAGGATACTTTTGAAAAATTAAAGATGAGCATTTCAATACGGTCTCTAAATAAGATTTACCCGAATGGAAAACAGGCACTGAATAACATCAACATGGAGATTCCAACAGGTATGTTCGGCCTGCTGGGGCCCAACGGAGCAGGTAAATCCACATTGATGCGAATCCTCGTGGCTCTTATGGAACCTACTTCGGGTGAGGTGGATATATTTGGATACAACCTGCTGAAAGAACGCAAACAGGTGCGTGGCATCCTCGGTTATTTGCCCCAGGATTTTCGTTTTTTCGCCAAATACAAAACTTATGAGTTTCTTGACTATGCTGCTTGCCTATCTGGTATGCAAAACGGGAGACAACGTAGACAAGCTGTGGATGATATGCTGGAGAGTGTTGGATTATTTGATGTCCGCGAACGTTATGCAGCCAGGTTGTCGGGTGGAATGAAACGCCGTTTGGGTATTGCGCAAGCGTTGATTCACAATCCTAAGTTGATTATAGTGGATGAGCCCACAACAGGACTTGATCCGGAAGAACGGATCCGCTTTCGTAATCTGCTTGCAAAAATAAGTGAACAGGATGTGACCATAATTCTCTCGACCCACATTGTAGGCGATATATCCAGTACCTGTAATTGCATGGCCCTGATGGACAAGGGGAAAATTGCCTTTTTCGGTTCGCCGGAGGAGATGAGGAGAGAAGCTGAGGGAAAGGTGTGGAGAATGAAAATCAGCGGTGACGAATTGCCTCTTGTAGATAAAAAATATCCAGTGATTACAACCGTACCCTCTGGAAGAGGTTGGGAAATTCAGGTTGTTGCAGATGAGATTGAAGGATACGATGCGGAACCATATCCGCCAAACCTTGAACATGCCTACGTCTATTTTATGGAGAAAAAGTTAAACCGCTGGATTGAGGACTAAACAAATGAAACGATAAAGGATGCCCGCATTATATAACATACATTCTGTTGCCAGGTATGAGGGTAAGCTGCTGATGCGGAGCTGGTTTTACCGGACCTTTCTGGTATTGGCGATCCTTTTGCTGAGTCTATTCAATTTTTTGGCATTGGTCTATGAGGATAGTGGCGGATATTGGCTGATGAAAGCACTGCCTGCCAATATTCCTTATATTAACCTTATGTTCCTGAATACCGGACAGGCAATTATTGCTGTTTTTCTCTCATCAGAATTCCTGAAAGCCGATAAGAAGCTCGATACATCGGAAGTCTTCTACGTGCATCCCCTTAGTAACGCAGAATATGTGGTTGGAAAGATTTTGGGAAACTTGACGGTTTTCATTCGGTTAGACCTCTTTATCATCCTGCTGGTGGTAATCTTCAACGTTATTTCAGGAGTAACGATAGACTGGATGGCTTACTTCGTCTATTTTTTACTGATCTGTATCCCTACTCTGATTTATATTTTCGGCTTGTCCGTTGCTCTTATGCTCGTGCTTAAAAGCCAGGCTGTTACCTTTGTTCTTTTGTTGGGATATATTGCTCTTACACTGTTCTATATAGGAGATAAGTTTTATTATCTCTTTGACTATATGGTGTATAACCTGCCTCTGGTGAAATCTACGGTTGTTGGCTTTTCAAATTGGACAACACTGATCAACCACCGTATGATTTACCTCCTGATCGGATTGGGAGCTGTCTGCCTTTCCATCTTCCTGTTCAGACGGCTTCCCAATACAAAAAAAGGAAAATATCGTTGGTTGTATTTGTCGATACTCTTTTTTACAGCAGGGATATGGGCTTCCTACAATCATGTGGGTAACATTCTAAAAACTGCAAACAGACGCCAAATGTATACCAACATAAACAACAAGTATGTTGACGGACCCAAAATGGTGATTGATCGTTATGATATCAACCTGATTCAGCATCCCCAAACGATATCTTCCGAAGTAGAGTTACGGGGAGTGGCTTTGAATCGGGCCGCCGAGTTTGTTTTTTGCCTGAATCCGGCATTGAAAGTGAGTGAAGTGACAGAAGGGAGCAAACCATTGTCTTTTACGCGGGATCACCAAATCCTGTTGATAGATTTTGGACGTGAAATTGCGACGGGAGATTCCGTTCGTTTTAAACTGAAATATGCAGGATCAATCGATGAAACCTTTTGCTACTTGGATATTCCTGACGAGATCTTACAGGAAGAGCATGCGAATGGGATGTTCAAAATCGATAAAAAATACAGTTTCCAAGGTGAAAATTATTTGCTTTTCACGCCAGAAACCTATTGGTATCCACGTCCGGGTACCTCCTACAGCAGTGAAAACCCCGATTGGCAACAGGCATATTTTAGCCATTTCCATTTGAAAGTGAAAACGATAAACGGATTAAAGGCTTTGTCGCAAGGAACCATGAAATGGCCGATCGTGAAAAGAATCCCGACTGAATCGCATGATTCACTGCGTGCCAGCAGAAGGCCGACAAGGCGACCTGAAATAACCCGGGGATCCGATTCGGCAGGCATCAGGCGCATGAGACCCCGAAGCATGCAGTCTATTGGAGACAGTGCTGCAAGGAGAGTACGCCCCTCAAGAGAACTGAGGCCGGGAAGAGAACGACCTGCCGGCCAGGAGAGGAGCATAAGAGGTGGAGAGTGGAACACGCCAAGACGGAGGGCTGATAGCGGAACGCGTCGAATGCCAGGAGGTCGCGATTCGGTGCCGGACCGGGACAACCTGTTGCAAGAGAAAAGAGTCAGGGTGTTGACTGAGGTGACCTACGACAGCATTTTTGTTTATGAAACGGATTTTCCAACCCCAGCCATCACACTGGTTATTGGTGATTATGAACAGAAAAGCATGGAGGTGGATGAGACACTTTTTAGCCTATGGCACCTGAAAGGTCACGATTATTTTTCGAATGTGTTTAATCCGATCACCGATACTATCCCTGCACAAATCAGGGATAGAAGGCGGTCGATCGAAAGCACCTATTCGCTCGACTATTCGTTCAATCGTTTTTCTCTTGTCGAGGTTCCTGTACAGTTTTATAGTTACGTTCGTACATGGACGCAAGCCCAGGAAGTGATGCAACCTGAAATGGTATTGTTTCCCGAAAAAGGAAGCCTGGTCAATGAAGCGGATGTGGTGAAAGGAGTGCGTGATGAGAAGAGACGGGCGCAACGAAACGGACAGGAAATCAGTGATGAAGAAGCGGCAATGCGTATATTGAATAGGTTCACGAGGCTTTTCGAAAGAACGGAAAGCAATCTTGACTGGTCGCGGGATCGAGGCTCCGTGAATGTTTCCACGAAACCAAATCCATACTTTCTCTTCCCGCAACTGTATAATTACAGGTATAATATTTTCTCTTCCGAATGGCCTGTCTCCAACCGGCTGATCGAGCTCTACCTGCAGGATAAGTCGGACGGGAACAATTGGATCAGGCAAATGAACGGGATCAGTAATAGCGAAAAAGCAAACTTGCTGATGGAGAAATTACCGTTTAAAGAATTGCTTGCCAATGTGGAACACCGGGATCTGCTTGATAACATCACCTCATTGAAAGCCAATTATCTTTTTGCATATGCCGAACGAAACGTTGGGTATAGGGAGTATCGGGATTCGCTGCGGGCTGTTTTACAACGCAACAGGTTTACCAACTTGAGGTTCGAGAGCCTGTTGGACACCCTGGGGATGATTGCTGATACGGATCTGCGGACCCCCCTTGAAGCATGGCATCATCCTACCGCTCTTCCCGTTTACCTCATTTGGACGCCCCAAGTTATCCAAATCACGAACCGCGACGGAGAAGCGTTCGTTCTAAAGCTACAGATTACCAATGACTCGGATCACGATGGGGTGGTTAACGTAGAAATCAATTTTGGCGGGGGACAAGGTGCCATTTATGACCCGCGGGCGAAGAGAAAGGTGCCGATAAAAGCGCGTGAAACGAAAAACCTGATCTCTGTGTGGGAGGAAGCACCACGTAATATCAACATCAACACCCTGATTTCTGCAAATTTACCCGCATCAGTCAATCTTCCGGTAAGCAATATTATCCGTGAACGGAACAAACCCATAGACGAGGAGGGTGACTTCGTCGTTGAAAACGCCTCATTCGATGTGCCCGGAGAGGTGATTGTCGATAATGAAGATTCCACCTTGTTCCTGTTGTCGGCACCCGAAGTAGTGGGCCTGTTGCCACAATGGCTCGATCGGGTGGAGGATGACTCTTTCCCTTATTCGGGCGTCTCTAACTGGAGGCCACCGTTGAAGTGGACATTGACCACAAACGATAAATATTACGGCACGCATGTTCGCTCCGCCTACGTAATCAAAAGCGGTAGCGGAAATCAGACTGCCACATGGAAGATTCCTGTTCCGGATGCGGGACAGTATGATCTTTACTACTGGGTATATAAACCCGATGAGCTGCGAAGGGGACGGGGAAGGCGCGGTCGCGGCCCTGCCGGCGGAGATGCAGAATATCACTTTAAAATTCACTATGACGATGACGTTGAGGATGGATACATCAATCTGCAACGTTCGGAAGAGGGTTGGAGTTTATTGGGAACTTATTTCTTTAATAGCGATACGGTAGCAGTCGTTTTAAGCAGCGACTCCAAATTACGGACCGTAACGGCAGATGCAGTTAAGATTGTTAGAAGGAAATAACCATCGGACCAGACCTCTTTTTATCTAAAAATCAGTTTCAATCAGATACACTTGAACAGAAAAAGAAATAATTATGGACATGAACCGGTTAAGGATACAACTATTTTGCTTGCTGTTACTTTGGGCGGGAGGATTATCGCTTTCATATACGCGTGCACAAGCACCCATGACCATTGAACAGGCATTGGATATCGCGGAGGAGAACAATCCTGATCTGAAAGCAGCAAAACTCAACCTCGAACGATATCAGCACAACCTTGTTGCGCAACGGGCTTCGTTGAAGTCCCGCTTTTCACTTGATCTGAATCCGGTCAATTACAGCAAATCCAGAAGATTCGATAACCGGCTTTCCCAGTGGTATACCAACGAAACACTGAATACGAGCGGGACATTCATGGTGTCCCAGCCGATCCTGATGACCGACGGTGAGATTTCACTGATCAATACATTCGGATGGCAGGATAATAAGTCGACAGTGGAGGGGAGGGATAATCGGAACAGGGCATTTAGCAACGACCTCTATTTGCGACTGAATCAGCCGATATTTACCTACAACCGCCGAAAAATGGAGCTGCAACAGATCGAATTTGATTATGAAAATGCGGGTATCCGGTACGCGTTGCAGCGATTAAATACGGAACGAAGCATTACCAATCAATTTTATGCCGTCTACATGGCTCAAAACAACCTCTCCATCAGCAAAGAGGAGTTGGAAAATACGAAGCAGAGTTTTGAGATTATTCAAAATAAGGTGGAAGCTGATTTGTCTGCAAGAGAAGAACTCTATCAGGCAGAACTGAACCTTGCCAACGCACAGTCTGCGGTGGAAGAAAGAATTGTCTCACTGGAAAACGCAAAAGATCAACTGAAACAAACATTGGGGATGGCTTTGGATGATGATGTCGAAGTGACCGTCGAGATCGATGTGAGCCCGGTGGCGATTGACCTGGTTCAGGCGGTGCAGAGCGGACTGAACTCGAGAATGGAAATCAGGCAGCGTGAAATTGATATTGAACTGGCTGAACTGCAAATGATCCGGACCAAAAGCCTCAACGAGTTCAGGGGCGACATCTCCTTGTCGGTGGGGATCATTGGCGACCATGAAAAGTTTGGCAGCATGTACGATAATCCTACCCAAAATCCTCGCGTGGCGATAAGTTTTGCTGTTCCGATATTTGACTGGGGCGAAAAAAAGGCCAGGGTCAAGGCGCAAAAAGTGGCACAAACAATAGCCAAGCTTGAACAGGAAAACTTGCAGATCGATATTGAACTGGACGTGAGGCAAACCTGGAGAAGACTGGAGAACCTGCGTACACAGATAGATATTGCTGAGAAAAGTGTCCGGAACGCCCAGCTTACCTATGACATTAACTTGACCCGGTATAGGGAGGGTGACCTTACGGGGATGGAGATCAATCAGTTTCAAACCCAGTTGTCGAACAGAAAAATTGCTTATGCGCAAGCACTCATCAATTATAAAATTGAACTGCTTAACCTGAAAATATTGACTTTATATGACTTTGAAAATGAACAGCCCATTGTGCCGGTTAGGGAATGGACAGGCACTACTACCCATTGAATTTATAGACACAAATAATAAATATCACCGGATGAACTACAGAATCATATTGCTTACGGTAATTGTTGCGTTGTTGACGGCATGCGGAAATCAACCCCAAAGCAGTCAAAGCGAGATTGAAACACCTGTCTCTGTGCAGGAACTGAAAAAAAGTTCGATCAGTAAATTGATTAACACGACAGGAACGGCACTGGCAACCTATAGCGTTGATCTGAATGCCGAGATGAGTGGTTTTTACAACCTGCAGGCCAATCCCTCCACCGGCAAACCCTACAAGTTAGGCGATGTCGTTAAGAAAGGACAGCTGATCATTCGCCTGGAAGATAAAGAGTATGAAAACGGCATCGCGCTGGAGTCCAGAAAACTCAGCCTCGAAATTGCGGAGCAGGAGCAAAGCAAGCAGAAAGCCCTCTATGAAAAAGGAGGGGTCACCTTAAGTGAAATGCGCAATACCGAAGTACGGGTTACCAACGCCCGTTACGACCTCGAAAACGCGACCCTCAATCTTGAAAAAATGAGCGTGAGGGCACCCTTTGATGGTGTCATTGTCTCGTTGCCGCACTATACCCCGCAGAGCAGGGTGTCGCAAGGCAGTCAGATGGTCGGGCTGATGGCCTATTCACGCATGTATATGGACATTAATCTTCCGGAAAGTGCAATAGAATACGTGCAATCCAATCAACCGGTTTATATTACGCATTACACATTGCTTCAGGATACGCTCAGTGGCGTCATCAGTGAACTGTCGCCGGCCATCAGCACGGAAACACGTACTTTCAAGGGGAAGATATTGATCGACAACAAACAGCTGAAATTGCGTCCCGGTATGTTTGTGAAAGCCGATATTGTAGTGGACAAGGCAGATAGTGCTATTGTTATTCCGAAAGAGGTGGTCATTTCACGGAGGAACCGGAAATATGTCTATATTGTGGAAAGGAATACGGCGATTCTGCGTGATATTCAAACGGGGCTCGAAGATGAGGATAATATTGAGGTTGTACAGGGATTGAATGAGAATGACAACCTGATTATCCGGGGATACGAGACGTTGCGTGAAAATAGTCGCGTAAAAGTATTGAAATAGTATAATGCAAAGAGAATAGCCATACTTTTAACATGATATCGTAAATGAGGAATATACTCCGATTCGCATTGAAAAATCCCGTTACCATCAGTATGATCGTGTTTGCGATCTTGCTGCTGGGGAAGATTTCGTACGACAGGCTCAGCGTAGATTTATTGCCCAATATGAACACGCCGCGCCTCTTCGTCGAACTGGAAGCCGGGGAGCGTCCACCGGAAGAGATCGAAAAAATGTTTGTCGAAAGCATAGAATCGATGGCTATCCGGCAGAGTGATGTGATACAGGTCTCTTCGGTGATCAGGGCTGGGTCTGCTCAGGTAACGGTAGAGTACCTGCAAAACAAAGATATGGATGAAGCTTTCCTGGATCTTCAGAAAGCGATAACCCCCTTTTCCCAGAATTCAGGTATTGAGTCCATCAACATCACCCAGCATGATCCGAACACGGCACCGGTCATGTTGATCGCGATGTCGCACCAGTCGATAACCGACATGGCGGAGTTGCGAAAAATGGCGGATAGCTATATCCGGAACGAACTTATACGCCTGGAAGGAATAGCTGAAGTATCCCTGTCGGGTGAGGAGTTGGCGGTGCTGACCATAGAAACGGATCCCTATATATTGAATGCTTTCGGTATTACCATGGAGGAGATCGCTTCGAAAATCGAAGCAAATAATCAAAGCATATCGGGTGGCCGGGTGAGTGAGCTGGGGTTGCAATACTTGGTCAAAAGTTCCTCGTTGTTTAATTCCGAGGCAGATTTCGAGAACCTGATCGTCAGCTACAAGCCTACAGAGGCAACCTCGGGTAGATCCGGAACGCAGAATTCAGGGACTAATGTTGAAAGCGCCCCCCTGTTTTTACGTGAAGTAGCCACAGTGAGGTTTGAAAACGCACGTCCCGACAATATCGTGCGTATAAATGGGGAGCGTTGCATCGGCCTCTCGGTTTATAAAGAAACGCAATTCAATACAGTAAAGGCTGTAAACCTGATCAGTAGCCAATTATCAGTGATCGAACAAGCGTTGCCAGGGTATAGGTTTCAGGTGATCAGCAATCAGGGAACCTTCATAAAACAGGCAATTGGAGAGGTGATAAACAGCGCTTTATTGGGTATGCTGCTCGCCGTGTTGGTCTTGTTTTACTTTCTACGAAGGATAGGTACGACCCTTATTGTGAGCGTTTCTATTCCAATTTCCATTATTGCCACCTTTACCATGATGTACTTCAATGGACTCACGCTTAATGTAATGACGCTAAGTGGGCTTGCTTTAGGGGCAGGTATGCTGATAGATAATGTGATTGTGGTGATAGAGAGTATATTCCGAAACCGGGAGCAGGGTCTGGAGCGCAGAGAAGCCATAATCAACGGGACTACCGAAGTTTCCGGGGCAGTCATTGCCTCCACCGTAACAACCATCGTCGTGTTTATCCCGATCGTTTATCTGCATGGCGCTTCGGGGGAGCTGTTCAAAGACCTGGCGTGGACTGTGACGTTCGCTTTGCTGTCGTCGCTGTTTGTGTCCTTGATGGTGATTCCCATGCTGTATGACAGGCTTACGGGACGGAAAAAGGTTAAAGCAGAGTCGGAGGCGGTACAATTCAAAGGGTACGGCAACCGTCTTCGTACAATGCTTGCTCATCGCTGGTGGGTGATTGCGGTTTCAGCAGCGATACTGTTCGTTTCCATACTCCTGATACCCTTTGTCGGTACCGAGTTTTTACCGCGTACGGAAGGGAAAGATTTCACCATATCGGTCAAACTGCCGGAGGGCACCCGACTAGAACGTACAGATGCCGTGGTTAATAACCTGGAACACCTGCTGAATCAGATCTGTAGAGATAGCTTGACGGTGGTCTATAGCCATATAGGTAAAGGTTCCTCGGACAATGAAATATTTGAGGGAGAGCATACAGCCAAGATGAAAGTTATCTTATCCGGGCAAAGCAAAGTTTCTCCGGCAGATCTGATTGCACGTTTCTCCGAAGCGACCCAAGATATGGATGGATTGGAGCTTGCGTTCAAGCAGGATGACAATTCGCTGGGTGAGTTCCTGGGAAGCGAGGAGGCTCCTATTGTTGTGGAGGTGAGAGGCGAAGATCTTGAAGAGATTACTTCCTTAACGGACGATGTGTTGTCACGCATGGCCTCCGTAGAGGGAATTTATAATGTAAAATCGTCGATGGCCGATGGAGCACCTGAACTTAATGTCAATATCAACCGTACCATCGCCGGAATCCATAACATATCGGTGGCTACCGTGATTCAGCAGATCGGGCAACAACTGCAGGGACACAATGTGGGAAAAATGGATTACAGGGGAGAGATGCGCGATATCGTGATCAAGGTGCCGGATATGACTAGCAGGGAGCTGGGAGAGTTGGTGATCAAAAGCGGAAGCCAGGAGTTTCGGCTGAACGAGATTGCAACCGTCACCCATTCCCAGGCTCCAAAAGAGATCTATCGTCGGAACCAAACCCGCCTTAACAAAATTGTTTCCAATATGGAAGCAGGTCGTTCCCTCGACAAGGTTGCCCGTGAGATCCGTGCAACAGTGGCGGATATCGAACTTTCCCCCGGCTATTCCGTCTCGGTGACAGGAGAAGAGGAGAGACGTGCAGAATCGATGGAGAGTCTCCTGTTTGCGCTGTTGCTTTCCGTGGTGCTGGTTTATATGGTTTTGGCTTCTCAATATGAATCGTTGTTGCATCCCTTCACCATATTGTTAACCACGCCGTTTGGACTGGTGGGAGCCGTCATGTTTTTCCTGATTACCCGAACCCCATTGAATATCATGGGTGCGATGGGTATAATCATGCTGGCGGGGATAGCCATCAACAATTCGATCCTCCTGGTAGGACGTATCAACCAGCTGAAGAGAACGATGACACTGACAGACGCAATCGTTCAGGCAGGGCAACAGCGTATACGACCCATCATCATGACCAGTCTCACGACAATATTGGTGTTGTTACCCATGACATTCAATTTCGGAGAAGGTGTGGCGATGCGTTCCTCCATGGCTGTGGCTGTCATCGGCGGATTGGTTACCTCTACGTTGATGAGTCTGGTGTTGATTCCTTGTGTCTATTACCTGTTTGAGCAGATGAAGCGAAAGGTAACAATGGGGGAAGATCAGGTTCCTGTGCAGGATATGAAAGAGAGCAAGAAAGGTTTACCGTTTGATAAATAAAGCATGGATTTCCTTTTAAACAGAAGAGTAACAATCAGTATGTTGTTTATTGCATCTACCCTGTTGGGGTATGTGTCCTATAAACAATTACCGGTTGAATTGCTTCCCAATGCAGAGTTACCCGTGTTATATGTTTCAGTGAACGCACAGCAGGATATGGATCCTGCTTTTGTGGAGTCGGAGGTGATCATTCCGCTTGAAGGAGCTATCAGCTCCGTGGGCGGGGTCGACAAGATAGAATCGGAGATCAGCAGCCGGCAATCGTCCATTCGTGTCGATTTCAAGAACAATGTGAATTTTAAAACCACATCGTTGAAACTGGAAGAGAAGATGAAAGAGGTATCCTCATCGCTTCCGGATGGTTTTAACGTTCGTGTACAAAAGATGGATGTCTCCAGGGTGAGCAATGCATTTATCTCACTTCAGGTACGTGGCTCCGGCGGGGTCGACCGTGTACGCAATATTGTGGAAGAGGAGATTCTGCCTGAATTGGAAAATATTGACGGAGTTGCTGCTGTTCGGATTTATGGTGGTCGCGAGCGTGCAATAGAGATACAACTGAATAAGGATGCCAGTAAAGCATTAAATATCACTCCTTCCAGGTTAAGCAGCCTGCTGAACAGCAATGCACGTGAGAAAGTGTTTGTCGGCACCGTGAAAGAAACGGACAGCCAGTACTTTGTGCATGTGCACTCTACCTACACCAAGGTGTCGGATCTGGAAAACATTGTGGTAGCTCCTGGCCCTGTCTTGCTGAAAGACATTGCGACTATCTTTTTCGATTTGAAAGAGGAAACCTCATACAGCCGGGTAAATGGAAAAGAAGCCATATCGGTATCCCTTGTTAACGACGCGCAAGCCAACCTGATAGATCTGTCGCACCGTACGTTGGAGACTGTTGAAAAGCTCAATGGACAGTTGACATTCCAGGACGCGGAGATTGTGGTCGACTCCAATACGGCCGAAACTATGGAGAATAACATCAATCAGATCATCAACCTGGCATTAACGGGTGGATTACTTGCGATCCTTGTGCTTTGGTTTTTCCTGAAAAATGTGCGGTTGGTCTTTTTCATTGCCCTCTCAATCCCAATTTCTGTCTTCACGGCATTTAGCTTCTTCTACTACGCGGGTATTTCAATCAATAGCCTGACGCTCGTAGGAATGGCTTTGGCCGTAGGTATGCTGCTGGATAACAGTGTTGTGGTACTGGAAAATATCTACCGTCTGTCGGGATCCGGGCTCACTGCCGACGAATCGGTCAGCCGGGGGGCTAAAGAGGTATGGCGTTCCATCGTTGCGGCAACGCTTACTACGGTCATTATCTTCCTGCCTTTCATCTTCTCCGATAACTTTCTGCTCAAGCTGATGGGGAGCCATATAGGCGTTTCGATTATCTCTACCCTGTTGGTTTCACTGGCCGTAGCATTGTTTTTCGTCCCGATGGCGGCCTATTTGATTTTACGCAGTAAAAAAAGTAAAACTGTATTTTATGAAAAAGTTACTTTGCTGCAACGACCGATACAGGTGTACCTTGTACTGTTGAAGAGCTGTCTGCGAAATCCTGGCAGGACAATTTTTGGCTCTCTCATCCTGCTTTTTGCTGTCCTGATCTTATCGCTTTCCACAGCTGTGAGGCAAAACAGGGAGGTGGATTCGGACAGGTTCAACATCTACGTGACGATGCCGGCGGGAAGCACATTGGAGAGTACGGATAATGTGGTCAGAGTGATGGAAGAGCGGTTGGAAGACATCCCTGAAAAGAAAGACCTGGTTAGCCGGATTAATGAAGAAGAGGCCATGCTGACGCTTATTTTACAGGAGAACTTTCAAAAGATAGGGAAGCGTAAGATTTCGGAAATCAAAGCGGATGTGCAGTCCAGAATCCCTAATGTAGGGGGTGCAGAGATCATAGTGGCCGATGCTACGGGAGGTGGACAAAGCAATGCCGGCGGATTAGGCGGTATGGTCGGCTTTATGAGTCTGCTAGGGATTGGCGACAATCAGGAACGGATTGTTGTCAAAGGATCAGATTACGAGATGATGCAGTTGGTTGCTGAAGATATTCGGTATCAATTGGAGCAACAGGAATTCATACAAAACACTCGCGTCTCTTTTATGCGTCGACAACCGGAGATCATGCTTGACTTCGATCAGGTTTTACTTACCTCTTACGGTATTACACGTGCAAACATCCTTACGGGCTTATCGGAGTTGAACAGTGAGTTTTCATCAGGAACAGCATTTAAGGTGGGCGACGAATCATACGATATCGTCATTCGCGACAAAACAGCAGAAGAAGAGGAGGAGCAGCAAAGACAAAAAACCATCGATGATCTGGAAGCGGTGCAGATCATGAACAGCAGCGGGGGCTTGCACAACCTGAAGGATATTGCATCGGTAAACAAAGGTTACGGCCGTTCCCGCATCATACGTGTCAATCAGGATAAACAACTGGATGTTCGTTACGGCTTTCTGAGGAGCATCGAACAATCCAAAACATTGCTGGAGGGGTATCGTAACGATATCGATCAGCTGATTGCCAACTATAACCTGCCCGCCGGTGTAGCTATCGAGGTAATCCACGAAGAGGATCAGTTCGCCGAATTCAAGTTCCTTATCTTCGCCGCCTTCCTGTTGATATTTATGATCCTGGCAATGGTGTTTGAGTCGGTCACCACACCCCTGGTCATCCTTTTTTCCATTCCCCTAGCGGCAATTGGTTCGCTGATCGCACTGTTTCTGACGGGAAACAGTCTTTTGAACGCAAATACGTTAATGGGATTTCTTATCTTGTTGGGTGTGGTGGTGAATAACGGCATTATCCTGATCGATTACACTAAGTTGCTGCGTAAATGCGGATACAGGCGTGAAAGGGCATTGATGACAGCGGGTATCTCCCGTATCAGGCCCATTCTGATCACCGCCATCACGACCATTATCGCTATGATGCCGCTCGCAATGGGTGATACAGAATATGCTGGAGCTATAGGCGCACCGTTTGCTATCACCGTGATCGGAGGCCTTGCATTTTCGACCTTGTTGACGCTGGTTATTATTCCAACTGTCTATATGGGTCTGGAGAATGCCTTGCAATGGTACCGGTCGCTGCCGGTAAAAACAAAAATTATCCATCTCTTGCTGTTTGTAATCGGTGTGTCTGCTATCTATCTCTATGGAGAAGGGATATTGTACCAGATACTCTACGTAACGGTGCTTGCTGTTTTAATCCCCGGAATTGCCTTTTTTATGCAGACCAGTCTGCGACGCGCAAAAGGGGATGTGGTGGACCCGGATCAGGAGATCCATATTGTTGTGCGCAGCCTAGTGAAGATTTACGATCGTTCCGGTCGTTTTATGCGTGAATGGAACAGCGGGTTGGAGGTGCGGAGGCGGTTGGGCCTTAGCGGAGAATACCATTCGCTGAAAGATTTTATTCCTGTCGTCTGGCAATTTATCCTTTGGGGATATGGTATCTATTTTACCTACTTTTATATAGAAAGCAAAACGTGGGGACTCCTCTTCTCCTTTGTGATCTATGCCGCGACACTTTACTTGTGGCGCAAGATCCGGAACTACCTGTTTTGCCGGTTTGAAGGGAACGGGTGGGTGAGATACCTGAACCGTGTCATATTCTGGAGTATTCCCCCCCTGATCTTGTGGGGCCTTTACAGGAAGCTGGATAATCTCCCGATGGTATTGATCATGGGTGTTTTATGGGGATTGGGTATCGCCATATACGTTTCGTCACAATATCTCTATGGCCGGAACATAAATATTGAAAGAATTTCCGGCCGGTTTGCCGGATTAAAACGCTCCTATTACCGTATGGTCATCTCCATCCCGCTTATTGGCAGACGTCGTCGGCCGTTTAAAGCATTGCGCAGCGTGTCGTTTGAAATCAAGACTGGCATGTTCGGCCTGCTTGGGCCCAACGGTGCTGGCAAATCTACACTGATGCGTATCATCTCGGGGATTTTGGAACAAAGCTACGGGAGTATCTGGATCAACGGCCTCGACACCCGTCTTTACCGGGAAGAACTGCAGGGATTGATCGGTTTTCTTCCGCAGGAGTTCGGGATGTATGAAAATATGACTGCCTGGGAATTCCTCGACTATCAAGCTATCCTGAAAGGGCTAACCGGAATCAATCTGCGGGAAGAGCGAATCGGGTACGTATTGAAATCGGTGCATATGTACGAACGCAAAGATGATAAGATTGGTTCTTTTTCAGGCGGGATGAAGCAACGCATAGGGATTGCATTGATACTCCTGAACCTTCCGCGTATTCTTGTTGTGGATGAACCTACTGCCGGACTTGATCCCCGCGAGCGAATCCGGTTCCGGAATCTGCTGGTAGAGTTGAGTAAGGATCGCATTGTCATTTTTTCCACCCACATCATTGAGGATATTTCCAGCTCTTGTAATCAGGTAATGGTAGTGGACAAAGGAGAGTTGAAGTATTTCGGGGTGCCGGAGAAGATGGTGGATATGGCTTTGGGCAAAGTATGGCAGTTCCTGATCGATAAGGAGTCGTTTGAGGAAAAATTGGATAAATCACGAGTGGTGAATAATATACAGAGTGGAGACCGGATACAGGTCCGGTACATTTCGGTGGAAGAACCTTGTCCCGGTGCAACTCAGGTAGAAGCTAACCTGGAAGATGCTTACTTGTGTTTGTTGAAAAATATATGACGCTATGAGCTTGAAAAAATATATTGACTTGACAATCCGTATAATACGGTATAATTTAAAGATTATTTTTGCTGGTAAATTCTTCTGGTTTCTGCTGGCTGCTTTTGCTTTTTTTGCCTTTTTTATGTTTCAGCAAGCATGGAACAGGGCCGAAATCAATGAGGGGTCAATATATAATTTGTTGTTGTTTCCCTGTCTGTTACTTATTTTTTATCCGGTCGTTTTCGGCATCCAAAACGATGAAGACAATCGAATATTGGAAATCATTTTTGGTATACCCAATTACCGCTATAAAGTATGGGGCGTGCGCATGCTGATGATTTACGTGGCCAATTATTTTATCCTGGTTCTTTTTGCTTATGTAGCCCGTGTACTGCTTTATCCGGTCAACACAGTAGAAATGGCTTTTCAATTGCTATTCCCAATGCTTTTTTTTGGTAACCTGGCGTTTATGTTTTCAACCACTACCCGTAGCGGTAACGGTACAGCAGTCATCATGATTATTTTCGGCCTTGTTATTTCAATTTTCATGAATGCCAATAAACAGATCACTCACTCTTATTGGAACATCTTCCTGAATCCTTTTTCCATTCCTGCTGAAATTCATCCCTTGATCTGGCATAATACCATCCTTAAAAGCAGGCTATTCCTCGTGATCGGCGCAGTTGTATGGTTGATGATCGGATTCCTTAACCTTCAGAAACGCGAAAAATTTGTGTAGTAAACAGAGTATTGATCATTTATGTAGCGTTGTTGCGGAATAAGGTATCCACGATAAAACTACCATGTTTTCTTCACAAATTGTGACATTCTCAAGATAGTCGTAGTGTACGATATGGGTGCTTTCTATACCCACGGCACCAGTGCCGGGGAGCACAAACTTAGGCTTTAGGGCGAAGGCCATATCTGACTCAAGAACCTCCTTTGAACGTGGGGTAAACACTGGGGGCTCATTGATCTCCAGGCCCCACGCCGTTACCGATAAACTTTGCCTACTGAACGGTTCCCCTTTAGGAAACAGATGCATATACCCGTCGAAAACATATCCGCATAACCAGTACTGATTTACTGGCGATGTAATAATGCATGTGTCAGGATTGTGTACCCTTGACTATTTGTTGCAACTTTTCAAGTCTTGACAGAGCCTCTTTCTGAGGAAGTTTGTTCATAGGAATATAGTAGTTAAAAGATCAAATATGTTGCTTTCCACTAACATGCGGATATTTTCAATATGTGAAATGCGGGGAGAGGGGTAGGCTTTTAATTATTCCAAATTTCCCATGCTGCCAGAGCCTGAAGCTCCAACATCTCTTTACCGTTTTTAATAACTGCCCCCTGCTCTTTCCCCTTTTTTAGGAAAAGTGTCGTTTCAGGGTTATAAACCAGGTCATAAAGTAGATGACCGGTTGTAAGATACTGATATGGAATATCGGGACAGTTGTCTACATCCGGGAAAGTACCTACAGGTGAAGCATTCACAATAAGTTTATGGTCCAATATAATGGCGGATGTAAGTTCGTTGTATGTGAGCCTGTTATCACCTTTAGAACGAGAGACATATGTCCAATCGATGTTCAAGTCTTTAAGAGCTTGCGCAACAGCCTTTGACGCACCTCCCGTACCCAGAATCAATGCTTTTCTGTGAACATCTGCCTTCAATATAGGGTTAAGAGAGTTTTTAAATCCGGTATAGTCGGTATTGTAACCTGTAAGCTTGTAGTAATACATGTCTCCGGGCTTTCTCTCAATCCTGATCACGTTGACGGCACCAATTCTTTCTGCTTCGGGGGAGATATCGTGCAAAAATGGAATCACTTTTTCTTTGTAGGGAATTGTAACATTCAGACCCTTCAGATGCTGATTAAAAAGTATAACTCGACGAATATCCAAGATATCCTCCAGTTCGAAATTCAGGTATTCAGCATCAATATTCTCCCGCATGAACTTCTCAGTGAAGAATTTTGCCGAGAAAGAGTGTTTAAGCGGAAAACCAATCAGTCCATAAGTATCCATTATTTCAAATTATAAAACCGGTTTCTCTGCAATGTATAATGTTGTAATACCAAGCGTATATCGTCTTAAGCGTATGTTTGTAAACCCGTTTTTCTTCAGGATAAGCATCATTTCTCTTCCCTGTGGAAAAGCTGCAATAGACTCGGGAAGATATTCATATGCCCTCTGTTCGGTTGCGAGGATACCTGACAAAACAGGCATTACATATTTGGTATAAGCAGAATAGAGCTGTTTCATCGGTGTTTTGCCGGGTGTTGTAAGTTCAATAAATAGAAATACCCCTCCCGGCTTCAAAACACGAAGCACCTCTTTGAAACTTTTGTCTATATCTTCGAAGTTACGTACCCCAAATGCTATGGTGGAAGCATCGAAGCTGTTATCAGGAAAGTTCATCTCTGCGCAATCCTGTTTTTCGAAAGTTATGATATCGTCAAGTCCTCCTGCTTTCACTTTGCGGCGGCCAATCGACATCATCCCTTCTGAGATATCAACAGCCATGATCTTTTCAGGTTTCAGGATCTTCTGTGCCAGAATAGCGAAATCACCAGTGCCAGTAGCAATGTCCAGTATCTGATGGTGAGGGTATTTTTTCAACACCTTAAGGGCATCACTGCGCCAGTAATTATCAATACCCAGTGATAGTGCACCATTAAGCTTATCATATCCCGGAGCAATTTCATTGAACATGTGAATAATCTGCTCTTTCTTTGGCTTATCGGGATGGTAAGGATTTACCCTTTCTACTTTATAACTCATTTTTCAGGTTTAGTGACTTTTTTACTTTTAGTTGTCAGTGGGTTAAATATTCAGTAATATTATTCTCAATGCGTTTTTCCAGAGCTTTCGCATCTGCTTTCACAAATTTCTTTCCCACAATTTTTTCGTACAATTCAATATATCTTTCCGAAACGCTGTTGCAATATTCATCTGTCATTTCGGGAATTTTTTGTCCGGGTTGCCCCTGAAATCCGTTATCCATAAGCCATTTGCGTACAAACTCTTTCGATAGCTGCCTTTGCTCTTCTCCCTTATCGAAACGCTCTTTATACCCTTCGCTGTAGAAATAGCGTGACGAGTCGGGTGTGTGAATCTCATCTATCAAGTATATTTTACCATCTTTTTTGCCAAACTCGTATTTGGTGTCCACCAGAATAAGCCCCTTTTCAGCAGCCATTTCAGTCCCTCTTTTGAACAGTGCATACGTGTATTCTTCCAGCTGTTCGTAATCTTCCCTGCTTACCAGCCCCTGGGCTAGAATCTCCTCTTTCGAGATGTTTTCATCATGCCCTTCATCTGCTTTAGTGGTAGGAGTGATAACAGGTGATTCAAACTTCTGATTTTCCCGCAATCCATCAGGTAACGAAAGCCCGCAAATGGAACGTACCCCTTTCTTGTATTCGCGCCATGCACTTCCCGTGATGTAGCCGCGGATAACCATTTCTACCTTAAACGGTTCACAACGTATTCCTGCTGTAACCATCGGATCGGGAGAGGCAGTTTTCCAGTTGGGTACAATATCGGAAGTGGCATCGAGAAAGTCGGCTGCTATCTGGTTTAGTACCTGCCCCTTATATGGGATTCCCTTTGGTAATACCACATCGAATGCTGAAATGCGGTCGGTGGTAATCATTACCAGCGTGTCGCTTCCAATGCTGTATACGTCGCGTACTTTTCCATAATAAACACCTGATTGTCCCGGGAAATTATAATTTGTTTTTGTTAACGTATTCATCTTCTCTTTATGATTTTATTTGTTTGTAGTTTATCTTGTATCCTCCGCATTTATGTTGCTGGTATTATGACTTTTGTCTGCTCTTGAGCGTACTAACGCATCTTCTTTCTCATACGCCTCAACTATTCTCTGTACAATCTTATGACGCACAATATCTTTTTTATTGAATTCAACCGTGGCGATGCCTTTGATACCATACAGCACCTTCATTGCGTGAATTAGTCCCGACTGTTGCGAACTTGGCAGGTCTATTTGTGTGATGTCACCTGTTACAATCATTTTCGCGTTTAACCCAAGGCGGGTAAGGAACATTTTTATCTGTGGCTTCGTGGTGTTCTGTGCTTCATCAAGTATAATAACCGCATCGTTGAGGGTACGCCCGCGCATAAAAGCCAGAGGTGCTATCTGAATTATTTTATTTTCGAGATACTCTTTCAGTTTTAAGGGGGGGATCATATCCTCAAGGGCATCATACAGTGGTTGAAGGTAAGGATCAATTTTCTCCTTCATGTCTCCCGGAAGAAACCCCAGTTTTTCGCCTGCTTCTACTGCCGGGCGGCTGAGTATGATCTTGCGTACCTGCTTTGTTTTCAATGCGCGTACAGCCAGGGCAATAGCCGTATAGGTCTTCCCCGATCCGGCAGGGCCAATTGCGAACACCATGTCGTTAAAGTCGAATACTTCAACCAGTTTTTTCTGGTTGAAGGTACGAGCTAATATAGGCTTTCCGTTAAGCCCGTGAATAATGAGGTTGTCCACATTCACCACCGAGGGCGCTTTACCCTTCACTATGTCAAGAATGTCTTCCTCTTTCAGCACATTCATTTCGTTGCTGAATTTCTCCAGCTCATGAATTTTTGCTCCGAACGCCATTAATTCCTCCTCTTCTCCAATTACCTTGATAACATTTCCTCTTGCTACTATTCTAAGTTTTGGGAACAGTGTTTTCAACAGCTGGATATTACTGTTGTTGATGCCGAAAAATACTACCGGGTCTACATTTTCAATGAGTATAATGCGTTCAATCATTCTTGAATTTATGTAAAATTAAGTATATATTGTCTATGTTTATTTTCGTGTCCTTCTATATAATTGATAAAAGCGTTGTTCACAAGACGATTGCCCCCTGGCGTGGGATAGTTGCCCGAGAAATACCAGTCGCCCCGATGGTTGGGGCACGCCTTGTGCAAATCTTCTATACGTTGAAAAACTATCTGGACCTTAGCCTTAATATCATTGGAAGTAAGCATAAATGCAATCTTTTCAGAGATCTCCTCTTCAGTAAAAGGTGCGTAAATATCCTTCACGTAATTCACAATCTCTTCCTTACTCTTGTGGCTTTGAGCTACCGATTTTTCGTATGTTTCATCAATCACGTGGTGCATACCGCGTTCCTTAAGAAGCTCAATGGCCGACTTGAAAGCAATAAACTCGCTCATACGCGTCATGTCTATACCATAACAATCAGGATAGCGTATCTGAGGGGAAGATGATACAATAATAATCTTTTTGGGGTCAAGCCTGTCCAGTATTTTGATAATACTCTGTTTTAAAGTTGTTCCACGTACAATACTGTCATCGATAATAACCAGGTTGTCCAAACCTCTTTTCAAAGAGCCATAGGTAACATCGTATACATGAGCTGCAAGGTCGTTCCTGGTATTCCCCTGCGATATAAAAGTACGGAGCTTGATATCTTTGATGGCAACTTTTTCAGAACGGACTCGTTTGGAAAGAATCCGGTCAACTTCCTCTTTGGTAAGTGTACTGCCTTTTTCGAGAATGATGGCCGCTTTCTTGTGGTTGAAATGATCTTCCAGCCCTTGAAGCATCCCGAAGTATGCCACTTCAGCGGTATTGGGTATGAAAGAGAAAACTGTGTTGTCGAAATCGTCATCAATTGCTTTAATTATTTCCGGAACAAGCAGTTCACCCAGTTTTTTGCGTTCACGATAAATATCATAATCCGATCCGCGTGAAAAATATATACGTTCGAAAGAGCAAGGGGTTATTTTTTCTTTTTTCGGGAGGATCTGGTGAAGGCTGACGGTACCGTTTCGCTTCACAATAAATGCTTCTCCAGGCTGCAGTTCGTGCACATCGTCTTTCTTAAGATTAAAAGCAGTTTGAATAACCGGACGCTCCGAAGCTACCACAGCTACCTCACTATCGTGGTAATAAAATGCGGTGCGTATACCCCACGGGTCGCGAAGTGTAAACGCGTCTCCACTCCCAATTAATCCTGAAAGGGCGTAGCCGCCGTCCCAGTTTTTGGAGGCTCGCTTTAAAAGGAATGGGATGTCAAGTCTTTCTTCAATCAAATAACTTACCTCTTGTCCGTCGATATTGTTTTTTTCCAGATGATCGTATTGATATTGTACTTCTCGGTCTAGATAATGGCCTATCGATTCCAGTATGACGAAAGTATCGGCATAATCGCGAGGGTGTTGTCCCTCCGACAGGAGTTGTTGAAACATTTCGTCAACATTTGTCATGTTGAAATTTCCTGCAAGGGCAAGGCTTCTCGATGCCCAGTTGTTACGGCGTAACAGAGGGTGTACATAGGTGAGCCCTATTTTTCCTGATGTGCTATACCGAAGATGGCCTATAAACAGCTCCGAGGCAAACGGTACTACCTTTTTTACAAATTCAATATCGTTAAGCTGATCTGGTGTAAACTGCCTGAACGCGTCATGAACCTTTGAGAATATTTCAGAAATTGCGCCTGAGCCCAGTGCACGCTCTCTGAAAATATATTCACTTCCCGGGGTTGCCTCCAGCTTAACGGCGCCTAGCCCGGCACCTTCCTGGCCGCGGTTATGTTGCTTCTCCATAAGAAGGTAGAGTTTGTCCAGGCCATATTGCCATGTACCATACTTTTTGTAATAATATTCAAGCGGTTTGAGAAGCCGGATTACCGCGATACCGCATTCATGCTTAATGCTGTCAGTCATTTAGAGAGTTTATGTGCAATAATTACATTTTTGCCCTACAAAAGATTAAATGGAGACTATAAAGGCAGAAACCAGTTGATGCCGCCATTAGGGAGGCAATTGCTGCAGGCCATCAATCTCATTTCAATCAGATTTGAAAGGGAATACAAATTTAGCTTTATTTGTGGAGATTCAGGATATTTTGCACCCTTAATCTTATTAAAAATGTCAAAAGTTGGCTCCCCATTACCTGCAATTGAGCATGGATGCGGCTCAGGATCAAGAAAATGCAAGTGTGCATGCAACCGAAGGTGTTAGCAGGTTGCCGAAATTTAATCTGTTGGCGATGGGGAGAAATCGTTCGAGAGAGGTTATCTTTGCATATATTAGGAGGATAATCATGAATTGGAAACAGTTATTATCTGCAAAGAGATTTGGAATGGAGCATTATAAGGGTGCAAAAAAACATGAGCGCACAGAATTTCAACGAGATTATGACAGGCTGATCTTCTCTTCTCCCTTTCGGCGCTTGCAGAACAAAACGCAGGTTTTTCCGCTACCCGGTAGTGTGTTTGTGCATAACAGGTTGACACATAGTCTGGAAGTGTCCAGCGTGGGGCGTTCGCTGGGAGAAAATGTGGCGCGCGCACTGCGAGAAAAGTATCCACGATCGGCAGCACATTTCGAAGAAATTGGTTCGATTGTTTCTGCCGCTTGTTTGGCGCACGATTTAGGCAATCCGCCATTCGGGCACTCAGGGGAGAAGGCTATCTCCACATTTTTTTCTGAGGGGAGCGGGACTTATTTAAAAACACCGGTTGAGGAGGAGGGTGGGAGGTGGGCCGATTTTACCTTTTTCGAAGGTAATGCTAATGCTCTACGGTTGCTTATGCATCAGTTCAGGGGAAGAAGAAGAGGCGGTTTCGCGATGACATACGCCACACTGGGCTCAATAGTTAAATATCCATACTCATCTGAATTGAGCGGAGGAAAAAACAAGTTCGGTTTTTTCGCATCGGAAGAGGATGATTACAGGAATATTGCCGTTGACCTGGGTATAGACGTGCTGAACGGCAACCCGTTGAAGCTGGCACGTTATCCTCTGGTATATCTTGTGGAGGCTGCCGACGATATCTGTTACCAGGTAATGGATATAGAGGATGCCCACAAGCTGCATCTGGTATCTACTGAGAAAGCGATGGAGCTGATGCTCGGTTTTTTTGATGAAGAGGACCGTCGCAAGCGCACCGCCACATTATCGTATGTAAGCGATGTAAATGAGCAGATTTCTTATCTGCGTGCAGGGGTGATCGGATTACTTGTGGAAGAATGTTCTGAAGTATTTACCGATAATGAAGAGATGATTCTCAACGGGGAGTTTACCGGTTCTCTTATCAAACATATTTCCCCTGTGGCTGTGAGTGCCTACAATAACTGTTCTGATTTTGCCTTTCATAAAATTTATCGTTCTAAAGATGTGCTTGATATTGAACTTGCAGGATATCGTATAATAGGTTTTTTACTTGATGTTTTCACCAATGCTATCCAAAATAAAGATCATGCCTATTCAAAGCTACTTTTGGACAGAATTCCCGATCAGTATGAAACCAATTCACCAAGCATGTACGGGAAAATTCAATCAGTTATTGATTACATATCGGGTATGACAGATGTTTATGCATTGGATCTGTATCGCAAAATCACAGGCATGGGTTTGCCCGATATCTGATTATATACTTCCAATTTGATAATAAAAAATATTTTTTGATTTTTTATTGAAATTATTTGGTAGGTTTTAATTTCTTTTTTATATTTGTAACGTGGTTTTTTCATAATAGTATTAGATTTAAGGTTAACATGTTTGGCAGAATGTCGAGAGACATTCTGTCAATTCGTTTTAAACGTTTTTTGTTGCGGTATTTTTATAAGTAATACTTTATGAAACAAATGAATATAGGGATTATTCAAGAAGTATTCATGCTGAATTACAATTCATGACAGAAGAAACAAAATAAAGTCTAATTTATTTTAAATCCAGTCTAATCTTTTTTACTTTTGTGGTATAATTGTTTGCTTATGCAAAAAAGATACATTATTCTAACTGTCGCTTTTTTTTCTATACTGCTTACCCGGTGTAATTCAGGGGACAAGGAGCTAAACAGGAAATTATCGGAAATGGCAGCCTCTATCAATGAATCAGCCCCTGTCATGCTTGATGGCTACACGCGATTCGAAGAAGCATCGGTATCGTCAGATAACGTCTTCAGATATCGATATACGGTGTTAAATACAACCAACCCGGACTCTCTTGTAGAGAGTGGAGCGGTGGCACTTGTTGAAAATATTAAAAAAGAGTTTTCCGGGAATCCCGATCTGCTCATTTTTAAGGAGAACAAAGTAGTGATAGAATATATGTATAACGATGAAAACAACAGAAACATCAACTTGATACGAATAACACCCGATGATTACCAATAAAATAAGAAGCTATGAACCACTATTTCTACATTGACGCTGCGGGAAAGCAAAAAGGGACTTTCTCTCCTGAGGAGCTCGGACAAGAGAGTATAAAAAGAGACACCCTTGTATGGACACAAGGAATGGAGCAATGGAAACGTGCTGAAGAGGTTGACGAGCTGCAGTATCTTTTTTACGGTACATACAGTACACCTCAACCAACTAATGCGCCTCACCCTTCATCTTATGGGCAGGCTAGTGCTGTACCTGGGTACCGTGAGCAGCCCGTCATGCCCAAATCGTGGCTTGTGGAGTCTATTCTTGTGACTATCTTGCCATTTATGCTGTGCAGCAGCTTCCTGAGCCTTCTCGGAATCATCGGTATAGTATATGCGTCTCAGGTTGAATCCTTCTACAACAGAGGAGACTATGCCGCAGCAGCTGAGGCTTCGCGGTCTGCTGGCAAATGGACCAAAATTGCCATGTGGATAGCAATAGGATGGATACTCTTGATAATAATCTCAATAACTCTTTTTATGGTGTTTATTGGATCTTTTGCTGCTATACCAGGACTAAGCGATTTGATAAATACTTAAAAATGGAAAAAGCCTCATATTCATCTAAGGCAGCATCTCAACGCAATTTGATAAATACTTAATCTATGGAAAAAAATTATAATATGGAAGATCAAAATTTCACACAGCCACCTATTCCGCCACAGCAAGAGAATCATGCAGATAACATTCCTCCTTTAAAACCGGGTAACTGGCTATGGCAGTCTATTTTAGCTACAATATTCTGCTGCATACCATTTGGAATTGTTGGAATTGTTTATGCAGCCAAGGTCGATTCGTTATATTTCAACGGAATGTATGCCGAATCGGAAAGGGCTGCTCAAAAAGCTAAGATGTGGACACTTATAGCTTTTGGTACAGGATTATTGTATCTGATTATTTGGATAATTCTTTTATCTACAGGTAATTTACCTTCATACATGGAAAATATTATTGAGAACAATGCAAGCGGCTACAATTTTTAAGCACGTCTTGCTGAAGCAGTGAAAAAAAACAAGGGATTAGCAATTGGTTCTGCCATAGGTTTTCTTCTTATGGTAGCTCTTTTTGTGTTTTATCGCTTCGATCCATCGGTGAAGCCGTTTTTCCCGAAATGCCCTTTCCTTCTCGCAACCGGTTACGAATGCCCGGGGTGTGGCTCACAAAGGGCTATTCACAGCTTGCTGCATCTTGATATCAGAACTGCATTCAGACAGAATGCTTTTATGGTGCTTGCACTGCCTTATATCATTCTGGGTATTTATCTGGAGTATTTAGGAGGGAAAGAGCAATACCCGAAGATCGAAAAATTCTTTTTTGGCAGATGGGCGGCTGTGGTACTGTTGGTTGTAATTTTTGCCTATTGGATCTTGAGAAATCTGTTTTAAATCAGTGTTTTCTCAAAATATTAATCTCTTGCCGTTCAAGTAAAGATATTGGAGTTCAGCTACATTATCAGCAACAATATCTGCTTAAGATTTTCTAGCTTTAGATACGGTTCGGAATGCAATGTCTATGGTTTCAACTCCGCTATATTTAATGTCGTAACTTCTCCTTCAGGAAACGTCCGGTGTACGATTGATCACATTTTGCTATCTGCTCAGGTGTACCCTCGCACACAATGTATCCTCCGGCTTTGCCACCTTCGGGACCCATGTCAATTATGTAATCGGCGCACTTTACAACCTCCATGTTGTGCTCAATAATGATTACCGTATGTCCGCGTTCGATAAGCGCATTGAAAGCTTTAAGCAGTGTCTTTATATCGTGGAAGTGCAGGCCGGTAGTAGGTTCGTCGAAAATAAAAATAGTGGGCTGCGTTTTTTCTTCCCCCAGATAATATGCCAGTTTTACACGCTGATTTTCACCGCCCGAGAGAGTTGATGATGATTGTCCCAGTTTCAGGTATCCTAATCCCACATCTTGTAAAGGCTGAATTTTTTTAACAATTTTCTTCTCTGCAGCACCTTTCTGCATTCCAAAAAATTCAATGGCACTGTCTATTGTCATTTCTAGCACATCATAGATTGTAACCCCTTTGTATTCAACCTCCAATACCTCGGGTGAGTATCGTTTGCCATGACACGATTCGCACTCCAGCCTGATATCAGCCATGAATTGCATCTCAACAGTAATGGAGCCTTCTCCCTTGCACTCTTCGCAACGGCCTCCTTCCACATTAAAGGAGAAGTAAGCAGGAGAGAAATCCATCTGCCTGGCAAGGGGTTGTGCCGAGAACAGCTTTCTTATTTCGTCAAATGCCTTAAGGTAAGTTACGGGATTGGAACGTGATGATTTTCCAATTGGGTTCTGATCAACATATTCCACTCCTTTCATTAACTTTATATCCCCTGTAATATCGCTGAAATCTGCACGTTCCAGTGCAGTGCCTTTGTAATGAAATTGTAATGCTTTGAAAAAGATTTCGTTTACAAGCGACGATTTCCCGGAGCCGCTTACGCCAGTTACCACGGTCATTACATTAAGCGGAAACTTCACATCGATATTCTTCAGGTTGTTCTGGCGTGCCCCTTTAACTTCAATGTAGTTGTTCCATTTGCGACGTATTTCAGGGATCTCTATCTGCTCTTCACCTGTAAGGTATTTTACGGTATAGCTGTCACTGTTGTTGTCCAGCTCGGACATATAACCCTGGTACATGACTTCACCTCCCAGACGGCCTGCCATGGGACCGATATCAATAATATAGTCTGCTTCACGTATTATCTCTTCATCGTGTTCAACAACAACTACGGTATTGCCTATTTGCTGTAATTCACGAAGTACCTTAATTAACAGGTGAGTGTCTCTTGAATGCAGCCCGATGCTGGGTTCATCCAGTATATATAGCGAACCCACCAGGCTGCTTCCCAGGGAAGATGCCAGGTTGATGCGCTGACTTTCACCTCCTGACAGGGTGTTCGAGAGCCGGTTTAGAGTTAGATAACCAAGCCCCACATCAATAAGAAACCGTAAACGGTTGTTTATCTCTGTCAACAGCCTTTCAGAAATAGCAGCATCAGTTTCATCCAACTGCAGATGTTCGAAAAACAGTTTTAATTCAGTTACCGGCATCATCACCAGCTCGGCAATAGATTTACCGCCTATTTTCACATAAAGTGCTTCCTGTTTAAGCCGTGTGCCTTTGCAAAGGGTACAATCGGTCTTGCCGCGATATCTGGCCAGCATAACCCGGTATTGGATCTTATACAGGTTTTTTTCGAGCATACCAAAGAAGTCGTTGATTCCGTAAATATCTTGTTCATGCCGGCCATTCCATAGTATATCTTTTTCTTCTTCCGACAGATCATAATAGGCGCGGTGGATAGGAAAATCAACTTTATAAGCATTGTAGGTAAATTCTTTTCTCCATTCGCTCATTTTTTCACCTCTCCAACACTGTACACACTCTTCCTGAACTGAGAGGCTTTTATCCGGTATCACCAAGCTTTCATCAATTCCAACTATTTTGCCGAATCCTTCGCATCTGGGACAGGCGCCGGCGGGGCTGTTGAAATTGAACATCAGATCTGAAGGCTCTTCAAAAGTAATGCCGTCGGCCTCGAAACGGTTGGAGAAAGTGAACGATTCAATTCCTTTTTCACCCCAGAAGCGGACAATACATTCGCCGTTACCCTCAAGGAAAGCGGTTTCAACAGAATCGGACAGACGATTGACAGCAGCTTTATCGGGAGAACAGGATATGCGGTCGATTACCAGCATAACCTCATTTTCGGGAGGAAGTTTTTTCTGTTCCAGTAACTCGTCAATCCGGTAAAACTGTTCTCCCACATCAACACGGGTAAAACCTTCTTTCATAAGTATTTCCAACTGCTCACGCAGGCTTCGGCCGTTTCTCAACTGTATATACGACAATACCGCCATTCGTGTCCCGGCACGGTATTCTTGCATTTTCTGCACCACATCATGTACATAATGTCTTTTTACCTCTCTGCCCGAAACTGGAGAGATAGTTTTTCCTGCCCGGGCATACAATAGACGCAAATATTCATAAATTTCGGTGGAAGTGCCAACCGTGGAGCGCGGATTGCGTGAAGTCGTTTTCTGTTCGATGGCAATAGCGGGAGGAATACCATGTATATAGTCACATTCGGGTTTGTTCATGCGACCCAGAAATTGACGTGCGTAGGCTGAGAGGCTTTCTACATAGCGCCTTTGACCTTCTGCATAAAGCGTATCGAATGCCAATGAAGATTTACCGGAGCCGGAAAGACCGGTAATTACAGTGAAAGTGTTTCTGGGGATAACCACGTCGATGTTTTTGAGGTTATTGACGCGCGCACCTTTTATTTCGATTTGTTTCGGATTACTCATAATTTGTGACACATAACCTGCAAAGGTAATCACTTTAGAAACGCCAAAAAAGGAAGCAGGCACCAAAAAAATCAAAAAAAATAATTATTTTTGTTCCTGAATATGGAGATCTCCTTACCGGAATCAGTTTCCCAAACCTCAAAAATTTACCCAATGGATTCTTTACTTTCCAAATTACAACTTGAGTTTGCTTTACCGTTTTCAAATCCGGTATTGATATTCGCACTGCTTTTGTCGATTGTTCTTTTGTCTCCCATACTACTTAAACGAATTAATGTGCCAAGCATTATCGGTTTGATTGTTGCAGGTGTAATTATCGGCCCTCATGGGCTTAACTGGATTGATAATACTCATGCCGGAGTTGAGATGTTCTCTACCATAGGGTTGCTTTATATTATGTTCATTGTAGGCCTGGAGCTTGATCTCGGTGAGTTTTTGCTCAATAAAAACAAAAGTTTCGCTTTTGGCTTTTACACCTTTGTTATTCCATTACTTGTAGGTTATCCTGTTTGTCATTACCTGCTTGGTTACGATGCCGAAGCAAGTTTCCTTATAGCAAGCATGTTTTCTACACATACGTTGGTGGCCTATCCTATTGTAAGCCGTATGGGGATTTCACGCAATCAGGCGGTAGCAATCACGGTTGGAGGTACTATTTTCACAGATACGGGTGTGCTTATTATACTCGCAATAATTTTATCAAACAGCAACGGAGGGTTTAATTCCGCTTTCTTAGTGAATTTGCTGTTCTCGCTGCTTCTCTTCTCCCTGATTATTTTTCTTATTCTGCCACGTATTGCCAAGTGGTTTTTTAAGAGAGCCACATCGGAAAAATATACTACATTTATCTTTGTGCTGTTCGCGGTATTTTCTGCCGGTTTCCTTGTTGAACTGGGAGGAATTGAGCCCATTATCGGGGCATTTGCCGCAGGGTTGGCCCTGAACAGATTAATTCCACATTCATCGGCGTTGATGAACAGGGTTGAGTTTTTCGGGAATGCACTTTTCATCCCTATTTTCCTGATCTCGGTAGGGATGATGGTAGATATAACTGTTGTGCTGGATGGACCACGTACACTTATCGTGGCTTTGACTCTCACAATGGTTGCTCTGCTTGGAAAGTGGCTGGCAGCATGGGCAACACAGAAGACGTTTCGCTATTCCAAAACCCAGAGAACCCTTATTTTCGGGCTTAGCAGCTCACATGCAGCTGCTACGCTGGCCATCATATTGGTGGGTTACAAAGCTGGACTGCTAGATGAATATATTTTAAACGGCACCATTATCCTTATCCTGCTCACTTGTATTGTGGCTTCGGTCTTTACACAAAATGCCGCCAGGGAGATAGCGATCAGCGAAGAGGATGAACCTCTGACTCCCTCTACTATGGGGGAGTTTGCACAGGAAAAGATTCTGGTACCCATTGCCAATCCCACCAATATCGGTCAACATGTTGAGCTGGCGTTACTGCTGAAAGATAAAAAATCGGTAAACCCGGTTTCATTGCTTGGGGTTGTTCCTAACAACCGGGAGGCGGAAAAGAATATTGTGAGTTTTAGGAACCAGTTGCAGGGTTTTGTCTCCACTGCCACGGCTGCAGAGGTAAAAGTAGATATAATTACTACTATTGATCATAATCCTGCCGATGGCATTTCTCGAATAGCTCGTGAAACAATGTCTGATATAGTAATTCTGGGATGGCCTGGAAAAGTGGGGTTATGGGACAGGTTGCTGGGAGAAAAGGTAGACCTTATAATTAAGGGAATGGATAAGAACTTGTTTGTCTGCCATGTGGAGCAGCATCTTATTTCGAATAAACGTATTGTTGTGATCTCACCGCCATTGGCTCAAAAAGAAGATGGCTTCGGGCTCTGGGTGAGCAAAGTAGCCAAGCTCTCCTCAGAGTTGTCAATCCCCGTGCTGCATCTGGGGCACCCTGAAACGCAGGAGATCATTAACGGGCAGAAAAAATCGGGAAATTTCACTTTCCAACCTTTTGTGGATTGGAACAATCCGTTGTCTTGTGGCGACCTGATAAAAAAAGATGATCTTATAATTCTTATTTCTGCCCATAAAGGCTATATTTCTCATATTCCTGTTTTGGAGAGCCTGCCTTCACGCCTTGAGAATCGCTTTCCACATCATAATCGTATCGTTGTCTATCCCAAGCAGCATTCGGCGGATCAGTTGCTGGAAAACGAAGATCATATTTTTATTCCGTAAAACATATTTTTTGAAAAAGCATATGAATCAGTTTAATCGATTAAGTTATTTGTTATTTATTATTGTTTTAATATCCGCTTGCGGTGTCTCAAAAAAAACTTTAACGCATCAATATTCAAACACCCCAAAAAGGGAGTTCCGCGGAGCCTGGATTCAGACCGTGGGGCAGTCGCGTTACACGCATATGAACAGCGCTGCCATGAAACACTATTTTTCGGAGATGGTACGCAAGCTGGATGAAGCAGGTATTAATGCTGTTATTTTTCAGATACGTCCCGAAGCCGATGCATTTTATAAGTCCGACCTGGAACCCTGGAGCCGGTTTTTGACAGGTGAGCAGGGTAAAGCACTCGACGATCCCGATTTTGATCCGCTGGCTTTTATCACTGCGGAGTGCCATAAACGGGGGATGGAGCTCCATGCCTGGCTGAATCCATACAGGGTAAAAACAAATATAAATAATCCGCTTTCTGCCAGCCATATTTACATGAAATATCCCGAACGCTTTATTCAATACGGTAATCAACTGTACTTCGATCCGGGACTACCCGAGAACAGAAGCTTTATTTGCGAGGTCGTTCGCGATATTGTTTCCCGGTATGATGTGGATGCCATCCACATGGACGACTATTTTTACCCCTATCCCATTGCTGGAACCCCTTTTCCTGACGAAAAAAGCTTCAATAACTATGCAGCATCACAGGGATTTTCTGCCGGACAGCTTGCCGATTGGAGAAGAAACAATGTGAATCTGCTTATCAGGCAGATAAAATATACAATTGCCGGTACAAAACCATGGGTGCGATTTGGTATAAGCCCTTTCGGTATTTACCGCAATAAGCGAAGTGATTCGAACGGAAGCGATACGAACGGACTGCAGAATTATGACGACCTTTACGCCGATATTAAACTGTGGGTGGAGAAAGGATGGATCGACTACAACCTGCCGCAACTCTATTGGGAGATAGGGCACAGTGCCGCCGATTATACTACGTTGCTGAACTGGTGGAATGCCAATAATTTTCAACAAACACTCTATATCGGACAGGACTTAAAGCGAAGCATCGATAAAAACGAGCTGGAAGTGAAGATCCGCCAATCGCGTGAAATGCCTTTCGTGAATGGCAATTGCTACTGGTACGGATACCAGATACTGGATAATACGGGTGGTGTGGCTGATATGCTGAAAACCGATATTCACCGTGCCAGGGCATTGGTCCCCGCCAGCACACATATGCACAACGGACGTCCGGGAGCTGTGAAAAAGCTTACGAATATATATACCGAAGATATGCATTTTCTTACATGGGAGCATAAAAAAACGCCTATGAATCCTGAGACAGCGCAGAAATTTGTAGTATATCGTTTCCGCCACGGCGAACGGGTGGATATTGATAGTGCCGAAAATATTGTAACGGTAACGCCCGATAATTTTTTTCTGCTACCTTATGAAGGTGGTGAAACCCGCTGGACATACGTAGTTACCGCATTGGATGCTTTTGGCAACGAATCAAAGGGACAGCGAATAAAAATCAAGCTGTAAAATCACTATCTTTGCATTATCAATTAAATATAAGAGAATGATTGAATCTGAAAGTTTTAGTGAACAGGAAGAGCAAAGTGCAGTTTCGGGCGGACCGGAACATAGCAAAGAAACGGCCAATTCCGGTAAAGAGTTTCCAATGATAGCCAAAACTATGGCGGAGCTGGAGGATGTGTTGGCCGGGGAGCTGATAGCATTGGGCGCAAACAACGTAGAAATTGGTACCCGGATGGTGTCGTTTACCGGCGACAATGCATTGATGTACAAGTCAAATGTGTGTTGCCGTACAGCATTGCGTATATTAAAACCAATTTATACTTTCAAGGCTGATAATGCCGATGAGGTGTATGAGGCACTTAAGCTACTCAACTGGGATGAATATCTGGCATTGGATAATTCATTTTTGATCGATTCAGTGGTCTTTTCGCATATTTTTACTCATTCGAAGTTTGTGGCGTACCGCGTGAAGGATGCTATCTCAGACTGGTTTACAGAAAAGTATGGGAAACGTCCTTCAGTGAGTGTTACAAATCCCGACCTGGTGTTTAATATTCATATTGCACATAACAAATGTACTTTGTCGCTTGACAGTTCAGGCGAATCTCTTCATAAGCGCGGCTACAGGATCGCCCAAACTGAAGCGCCACTGAGCGAGGTGCTGGCGGCTGGGATGATCCTGAAAACTGGATGGCACGGTGAAAGTACGTTTATTGATCCCATGTGCGGGTCGGGGACATTGCTGATTGAAGCGGCAATGATTGCCCTGGGAATCCCACCCGGTATTCACCGGCAGCATTTTGCCTTTGAAAAATGGAAAGATTTTGATGAAAAACTTTTCAGTGAGATATATAATGATGACTCCGGAGCGCGTGAGTTAAGGTATCGCATAATAGGGTGTGATATCTCCCCCAAAGCTATCGCCATAGCAGAAAAAAACATTAAAAATGCGGGATTGAAAAAATATATCGACTTGGAGGTAAAACCTTTTCAACAATTTACTGAAGCACCGGAACCTGCAGGAATTCTGATGACTAACCCTCCTTATGGTGAGCGCATTAAAGTGGAGGATATGGATGAACTTTATTCGATGATAGGTGAACGCCTTAAACACGTCTTTACAGGATACAACGCTTACATATTGAGCTATAGAAAAGAGGCTTTTGATGCAATAGGATTAAGACATTCCAAACGGTTTTTTCTTTATAACGGAGCCCTGGAATGTGAGATGCGTGAGTACGAAATCTTTTCCGGAAAGCGTGATGAGCGTCCCGCAAGAGAATTTTCGGGGAAGAAGACGTCAAGGAAAGATGAGTACCATTACGAAAGAAATTCAAGGGAGGGTTACCGCCGCTCGAAAAGAACCGAACGGGGCGAGGATGACAGGGCGCAAAGTGGCTTCGGCCGTAAGGGTAAGGATAACAGGACACAAAGCAGCTCAGGTTTTCACAGAGAGGGTGAAAGGACGCAAAGCGGTTTTGGCCGTAAGGGTGAGGATGAAAGGAAACAAAGCGGTTTCGGCCGTAAGGGCGAGGATGGCAGGACTAAAAGACTAGAAGGAAAGCCTTTTAAACCCGTGAACCGTTCATTCGGTAAAGAACGTGACTCACGTTTACGAGAACACTCCTCCGATGTAGACCGCAAATCCTACGGACGTTCTTTTGATAAAGAGCATGATGAATTTCCCCGCAAAAAAAAGGATTATAAATCCGGAAAAGTTTTCAAGACTGATAAACGCTCTTCAGATATGCCGCATCCAGGGAAGAAAGGCGAGTATTCAAAAAGAAAAGATAAGCCCGGGGCATGATACTTCATTAAATCTTTATTTATAATACAGATGACCAATTAGTTATGCTGGAATATCAAAAGCGCCATACTCTATTTTGATATTCAGTGAACTATAAGAATTATTTTAAAAAATTACCGAAGTGTTGTTATTCATAAATGGTACTTTATCTACTTTAAAAGCTTCAGCCCGTCTTTAGCCGATTGGTCGGCAGGAGAGATAATCAGCACGGTATTGAACAACCGTTTTGCATCTGACTTCTTTCCAAGGAAATATTTTGTCCAGGCAGTCATCAGCGTGGAGTAATAGTCGAACGGGTACATCGCCTGTACCAGCTCAAAATATATTTCTGCTTGCTGAAAATCTTTCCGGTAATAATAGATATTGCCTAATGCATAATTCACTTTCGAGTTCATTTTATCTAAAGTCAGAATCTGCTTGTAAACCTTTTCCAGCTCATCACCCTTTTTTTGAGCTTCCAGCGGGTAGCATAGGCCCAGTAGCGCTTCTACCGCTTTTGGTGCCAGTTGAATGGCAGAACGGTAATGTTTCTTGCTTGTTTCATAATCTTTTGACAGGTAATAGAGCCATCCCAGCCGAAGCGATTTGTGATAATCGTAACCGCTGACACTCTGCAGCACCCCGATAGCTTTCTGATAGTCTCCAGATGCTTCGTAACTGTAACTGTCAGAAAATACCTGTGATGGGTTAATCTGTGCCGTCGCCATCGGTACAATCGCTAAGAACAGCAGTATGATCAGGCTTTTAATGTTTAAAAATTCCATGAGAAAGAGATATTTATAAGGTGGTTGTTGTATTTATACGGGAGATAACGGGTGATTGAGGAGGCATAGCCTTCCCTTTGCTGCCATTGATATCCGGCGGTAGCCACCGCTTTTGTTATGTACCAGGAGAGGGTCAGCCCGGCAAGAGCTTTTACTGCATCGTAGGTGTCGTACACCATAAATGAATGATTGCTGATATAATTAAGGTGGTTGCCTATGCCGGCCGATCCTTCCAACCAAAGCTGTCTCGCCAGTTTGCATCCCAGATGCTGGGATACGATAAACTGGTTATTCACCCAGGAGTCACTGTTGAAGATAGCTGCCATTGAAGTGGTTCCGTAAAAGTTTAGGTTCCCCAACGGGTAATAGGTTAATGACCCTTTTGCCTGATACTGTTCCCAACCGCCAAAGTTGGACCAGGCAACGGCGATCTCCGGCATCAGGTAGGTCCATCTTTTATTGATAAATGCCAGGGCTGAAAATGCAGATGCCCTGTCCGTTTCAGAACTTGAGAGAGAAAAGAGGTTGTGACGTTTTATGAAGCCACGGCCGACTCCTGTTCCGTTGTTTTCAGCATAAGCGGAGGATTTGGTTGGCTTATCTTTCCCGTCGATACTGTAGTATCCTCCGGCTAATCCACACGAAAGGCTCTCCCCCGTAAAAAATTCGAATACTAAGTTTAGCTGGTGCTGAGACAGGATGTTACTATATAGCAAACCCGAGGCATTGTGGCGTTCAAAGGCGTTGTTGTAACGCTGGTATCCGAGTAGTAGCTTCGACCTGCCAGATAGGTTGATACCTATGCCCAGAGATGCAAATGCCATATTGCGGTACAGGTTAAGCGAATCTAGCCCCGTGAGTTTACTCCCCAGTTCGGGAGTGTTCCCGCTGTAGGAATAGCCACCCGAAATCGATATATAGTCAACCACTTGCGGAGAGTATCCGATGGTGGCCTGGACATGAGGCGGCAGCGACCGTGCAACAATATTGGCATTTGTTTTTTGTCCGCTCAGAAGATATGCATAATAAAGACTCTCCAGCAGAACAGGGTCTCCCGGATTTTGCTCCAGTGTCTTACGGTAATATCGTGCTGCATTTGCATAATTCTTCAGTTCAAAGTATGCAATAGCAGTACGGTAGTCCAGATAATAGAACCCGATCTGCCGGGCACGAGCCTTTTTGGAGGTCTCAATCAGCTTCTGATAATCCTTTTGCAGGTATTGCTGATATGTTATACTGTCGATACTGGCTGTTTCGGGTGGTTGTTGTGCAATGAGTGGTAGCATCGACAATATAAATGTCGAGATGAATGTTATACCCAGTCGATACATAATGTGTGATTTTTTGTGTTGATTTTGATTTGGTGATGATTCACTGTGATGACAGATATCCTTCTGTGAAGCTTAATGTTGAATGATTTTGTTTCCAGCAAACTTCTGTAAACCATCTTTTCCGGATAATGGATATTATCCGTTTCAATCAGTACCGACCGGTAACAAATTTGGGTGAAAATAACGAAAGGTGCCAGAAGATCCTGAAACCAGCGGGTTCCTTTAGGGTGCTCCTTAGTTAAAGGGATATTGTCCGAAACTGGTATCTCCCTTTCGTTAGACAGCAATAGTTTAAAGCAGCTTCGGTAGAAAAGATAAAGCGGTGACGATTTTTTCCCTTCAAAATCGGTGAAGTATAACATTGTGCCGTCATTTTCCATGTAGGCGGTTGCACGCGACTTTCGGCAGTGTATATAGGTTTTGTTGTATTCATCGGTAGCAATATACCATGAATATGGCTCATCATCATAAGTAACACTCATCGCTCTTCCCGGTTTGTTATCAAATGCCTTATGTGCCATCAGAGATGGTTGAATGTTGTAAATGGTACTCTTTTCTTCGGGTACCTTGCCAATATGCAGTAGGGGTTTCTCTTTTCCTTTCTCGAAAAAATATCCAATTGGATAGGCGTGGGTCTGTGCACCAATCTCGGGGGAGAGCTGCACCTGGAAGTGGAGATGCGGCTCGGATGAACGCCCCGAATTTCCGCAGGCGGCCAGGACAGTACCTCTGGTTACGTAATCACCGATGCGTACCTTGAAACTGTCTTTCTTTAGATGGCTTATCTGTGTATATAATCCGTTCAGGTGGTTGATGACAATACTGTTCCCCCAGTTTTTACGGGTGTTTACATCGCCTATCTCATTATCTTCGGTGATGTTGCCGATCATGTATACATAGCCATCGGCAGGGGCCATCACCGGTTTGTTGAAACAGTAAAAATCTTCTTTTTCCGCACAACGGCCTAAACAGGTAGATCCCTGCTCGTCTGTAATCACAAAATCGAGCGCTTTTCCCCATGCTCCCAGATGGGTGATGCCGCCATCATATCCCTGGCTAACCTGCCATTCCCCCAAAAAAGGAAGCTGCAGCTTGAACAATGACTCCTGTGAAAAGCGTTCCATGTAATTCACATATTTGTAAACAGTTTTCTCAGGATTGAAATATTGGATATAGGGAAATATGAAGAAGCGGCTCAGGCTTCGTTGTTTTAGAATGAACAATACAAGTATTGATAACAGGCTGAATGGCAGAGTATAAGATGATAGACCTAACCCGGCAATCAGATTTTCTATGCTTGCATAAAAAAGAAAGAGGGCCGGGGTGAGCACAATCACCAGCAGATAGCTGAAGCTGTTCGGTATAATAAAAAAACTACCAATAGCCATTCCCCAGAAGATATAGTTCACACCTGCAAGATTCCGGGTTAGTTCCTGTATATCCACGCCTAGCAGTTTGCTGGTAAAAAATGCGAAGAAAAATCCCAGGAAAGCAACCGTCGATTTGATGCGTGAATGAAAGATCAATGCAATCGTTATGATGATGCCGACCAACAGGCTGTCGGTGAAGAAAACCGATGCCAGCGTCTTGAAATAGTAGTAGAATATTGATGGAAGGGGAACCCTATCCATCGCATGCGCTACCGGATACCATGGTACCTCCATTTGATTGGCCAGCACAACCGTGAAGCGGTCGAACAGGCCGATTGTCTCTATTTTGGTAAAGGTTTTTACCGAAAGGTCAACGACGAAAAGTGTGAAAACAAAAGGAAGCGTAAGTATTGGAAGGCTGTGTTTTGAGAAAAGCGATTCTAGCCAGATGGTGAACATGAAGGCCATGATTACCGAGAAAACAAAGAGTATCAGAAATGAATTGTTCGTATAAAACTTGTACATTAGCCCTATTCCTACGAAAATAGCATTGAAACCATAAATTCCAGAACGGATTTTCTGCTTCGAGAAACCTAGTATATGAGCAATAATGTTGGTCAACAGCACGGCGGCTAACCCGCCTGCTCCCAGCCTGCAATCGAGCAGGCTAATCAGTAGGAGTATCAGCGAGAACCAGCGCTCCTTCGAAAAGAAAATCATACCGTAACTATTCAATGTCCCGTCAAGGTACATGAGTGTGTATGTTCTAAGCCTGTTACCCATTCAATTTCCTGTTTAACTTATTAGCACTGACTATACGCCTTTATTACAAGGTGAAACTTTTGAGGTGTTCAGGCACCTTCTCCTGTTGCACAATGGTATCAACTGATTCGCTTTTGCGAATAAGATGCACTTTCCCGCTGGTATCTATTATGACAACGTTGGGACGAAGCGTGATGAACTGCATCCATTGTGTCATATTGTAAGCTCCAACCTCATGTATCACTACACGGTCGCCCTTTTTTAAGAGTGGCAGGCTCACGCTTTCACGCAGACAGTCTATGTTCATACAAAGAGGCCCATAAAGTACCATTTCTTCGGCATGTTGTGTGAAGTCCTGTGCCGGTGATACTTTATGGTTATACCAAAAGGAGGTGAACAGGATGTTTACGCCTATATCAAGCACGGTAGCCCTGCGTCCGTCAGCAAGCCGTTTTGTAGCCAGCACCGATCCCAGCAGGTAGCCCGCTTCATCAATTAAGGCACGACCATTTTCCAGAATCAGCAGGGGCATTTCATCCGGCTTAAAGCCTGCTTGCAGGATTGTGCCGGTGATTGCTTCAGCATAGTCGTCGAACGTGGGAATCACATCCACTCCCTGCAGATAGGAGCCTTTCAGGGTGTTAGACGAACAGAAGCCGCCCCCCATATCTATATATTTAATCTTTATCCCGGCAGTTCCGGCAGTTTGTCGCGCCAGATCGCACATTTTTCTGGCAGCCACAGCATAGGCGTTTACCGTAAGCATGTAGGTGCCGATGTGGGTGTGTAAACCCTCCAACTGCAGGTTGGGCTGTGTGGCAATCTTCATGATCGCATTCCATGCCTGTCCCGATTCGTAATTAAAGCCAAAGCGATCCCACTGGGGATAGACACCGGTGTCCATGTTCACACGGATAGCCACCCTTGCCTTGTTGGCTGAACCTTCCAGCAGTTCAATCAACGTGTATAGCTCGTCGAAATGATCAATATGGATAAGAGAGTGGTTCTCAACCGCTCTTTTCAGGTCCTCTTCCGACTTATCGGGCCCGTTGAAGAGAATCAGGTTTCCGGGAACACCGTTGCGTATAGCTTTACGGTACTCAAAACCTGATACCACCTCCGCCCAGCTGCCCTCCTGATGGAAAATGTTGCAGACGGCATCAAGGTAGTTCGTTTTATAGCTCCAGGCAAACTGCACTTTTGGATAGCGCATTCTGAATGCTTTCAGCGCTTTCTGATAGGTCTGACGGATTGTTTTTTCACTGATTACGAAAAGAGGTGAGCCGTATTGTTCCATCAGGCTGGCGACAGCTACGCCATCGATCTGTTTTAACGGGGTATATCCGGTACGGCTGCCAAATTTATTTAACAGGCCTGTATTCAGCTTCTGAATGATTGGCCTTTCATAAGTCGGTTTCATAATTACATCTCTCCTGTTGTTGAAATTTTTTCAAATTCCGATATATCCACGATCATATCGTAGGAATAGCGGATAAACATTTTGCCGCTCTTATATTCCGTGAACGGCTTAACTTTTTTGCCCAGAGCCATTTTTAAAAGTGCTTCGGCATGATTCTGCCCGCATCCGTTGGCCAGGTACACCCAGGCCGGAAAGCGGGGATTCATCTCTAGCAGGTAATACTCATTTTTTTTTGTCTTTATGAATTCCAGCTCACAACCACCTCTCCAGCAGCTTTTCTCTATCACGTGGCGCGAAATTGCCAACAGCTCTTCATCTTCTAACGATATACCCGACCAGGCTTTACCCTTGTCGGTTATGTAGAGTTTACGCATCGGTATGGCACCGATACAGTTTCCCTGACCGTCTCCTATAGCGGTAACGTTCACTTCCGTGCCTGGAATAAACTCCTGCACAATCACCGGATAGCCCCATTTGGCAACAATCTTGTAGAAATACGAGCTTGCCTGCTCGTAGGATGAGGCAATATAAGCATCGTAATAACGCCCTTTGATCACCATAGGGTAATCTAGTTCGTCTTCCAATTTTTTGATCTCCGATACCCGGCTGATCATATGGTTTTGAGGTACTCTGACACCATATTTGTCACCAAATCTGGAGAGCTCTGGTTTTTGCCGTTCTTCGAACTGTTCGTGTGAAGGCAGGAAGGTTGCAATGCCCAACTCCGATTTCAGCTCCTTTTGAAGCTTGATGAAATTGTGTAACTCCGCATCGAAATTGGGAATTAGCACATCGATCGGTTCCCTGCCGGCAATGTATCGCAACCGTTCTTTTAGCACAGCCGATCCCGCTGTGGGTAACGGAAGCTGATATACACTGTCCACGAGATGGTGCATATATATTCCTGGCTCCAGTGTTTCATACGAAAGGCCAATAATGCGCACTTCAAACTCTTTGCTTTCTTTCAGTGCTCTTATTACCGGAATTCCAGGTCCCGGACTGTCGATATTGTTCAGTCCTGTTACGGCAACGGTGATTTTTGTTTTACTCATGTTCGGTTAGTTGATAGCTCTTCAGCATGGTCAGAAAATCATTCAGGTCCTTTTCTGCTGTATAGGTGTCCAATTCATACTCCTCCCGAAGGGCCTCCAGTATGTTTTTGTCACTCTCCCCCTCTTTCAGCTTTAGAAGGACAAAAATACCGGTCTGATTTACACTGAAGCTGTCGCCGGTGAGTGGATTAAAAATAAACCCGTTCTCACTGATAGCAATGTTTTTTCTAATTTTCATATCAGGTTGGCATTTGGTTTTGGATATGTGATTGTTCAATTCTGACAGTCATCATATCAAAAGTCAGTAACAAAAATAATCGTTTATTTGTGTTGTTCACAAAAAAACCTGCTGAAATTTTGTTTTCAGCAGGTTAAAGTTAGAAATCGGATTAGTAAAATCACCTATTTTGTCTCTCTCCAGTCACAGATGCCGTTTTTGTTGGCATCTACGAAGTTTATACCGCGACCCCTCCCATTGCGAATCCCGGCTCGGTATCCGGCGCCACGTCCGCGACGCGGTGTCCCTTTCTCGAAGTTGTCACAAACGCCGTTGCCATCGGCATCTATGAAATATCGTCCCCGCCCTTGTCCGTTACCAAATCCCATGCCTCTGCCACGTCCGCTGCCGTTGCGTAGTGCCTGTCTGCCATTGGCATTGGGATTCCCGGGGGTGCCTTTTTCGTAATTATCGCAAATGCCATTGTTGTTGCTATCTACGAATGCGGGGCCTCTCTGTATTGTTTGTCCGGCCTGGATCGTTTTATCCTGAACTTTTTCTGTTTGATCCTGATTTTGGGCAGCTGCCCATCCAATGGTGACAACCATCATTAATGTGATTGTAAAAAGTTTTGTTTTCATTTTTCTTTATTTATTTAATGATTTTGATTTATTGTTTACGGTTTATTCCACCCTCTCCCGTATCTATGCCTGTAGCCCCCTCCCGTGCTGTCCGGACGGTAATATCCGAATCCGCGCCGGGCGTTGCTTGTCTCATCCCTGTAGAGAGGAAGGAATGTTTCTTGCAGCCTGTAGCATTGAGCTGAATCACATACCGATTTAATTGAGAGGTAAAAATCGTTAGTGATTTTCTTCAGCTCAGCGTGATGCCTACCTATATGGTCTGATATGCTGTTCAACCTGATCGTGTCGGGCTGTTCCCTGTTCAACTCTATGAACATCTCTGTCTTCAGCGAATCCATCTCGTAGATCAGTAAGTTTGCCTGTGGCTGGAATTGCCGATTTGCTTTCCGGAAGGCGTTCATCTGCTCATCATCGAACCTAAGTGTCTGACGGAAATACCTTCCGGTGAGCGGAGCCCGGCTTTCATCTATAACAACTGCAGCCTCATTGTCTTTTACCTGCCGGTTATGATAAAAGATGGTTCCTATGGTGGTCAGGTTCAGCACCACTAACAGCGCAATTACCCATATCTGTATGCTGTTCTTCTTAGTCATAATCTTCCAAATTATAATATTCCAGGTTTTCTATCTGACTATCGTTGATATTCATACCCAGCTTCGGATAATAATCACCTTTATAACTATTTCCGAGAGTGATTCCCAACACTGTAACAGCAGCAAAACTGGCAGCCAGGGCAATGGCTTTCCACACAGATGGCCGGTAGTTTGCCTGCAGCTGCTTTCTTTCTATCTCCGCCAATACGCGTGTGCTCAGGTAGGGACTGGGGACCATCTGCTTTTCGCGTTCAATCAGGTCATTGATATATTTTTCTGTTCCCATTCTGTTGGTTTGTTTATATGTTTGACAAGTCTCCCATTATTTTCCTACGGTTTTATCCAGTTTCTTTTGCAGATTACCCTTTGCTCGTTGCAGTAGTTGTTCTACAGCCCCTTCTGATTTATTCATGATACGGGCGACCTCTTTCTGGGGCAGTTCTTCATATCTGCTCAACACAAAAGCTGTTCGTTGAGAGGTGGGAAGGCGGTCGATTGCCGCTTTTATCAGTCTGTCTCTCTCCGCTGCTTCCAATTGTTCAAGTGGCGTTTTCTCGTTGCTATAATAGTTGAAGATGTTTTCGAGCGACAGCAATAACCTGTTTTTACTGTTCCGTTTAATAAAATTAATGCTGCAGTTCGCTGTTATCCGGTAGAGCCATGTGGAAAACTCAGCCTTTCCTTTGAAGGAGTGCAACGATTCAAAAACCCTTATAAAAACCTCTTGGGTGAGGTCATCCGCATCAGCTTTGGAATGCACGAATCCCATGGCTGTGCGAAATACCACTCCCTGATATTTTTCTATTAATTCCTTAAAGGCTTGAGTGTTGCCGGAGTTAATTTTTTCTATGAGTTCTGAGTCCGTCAAAGTGCATGATGTTTGATTTAGTATTTAGACAACAGTTCCCTGATTTTCCTACGGTAGGATTACTTTTTACGGTTTTATTTCATTCTTTTACGTAAACGTTTTTTAATCTGCTTGATCGTTAACCGGAACCTGTTTCTTTTTTAACTCCTGGAGGGCTGTATGTGGCGGATGAAAAATAAATTGGTTGCCTGGTCGCTACTTCTCAAAATAGGTTTTCGTTGCTTTATTGTTAAGTCGCACCCGTACCCATTCAGTAATTTTCTTCTGCTCGTTGCGGTTCAGTTCCTTTTTTGATGTGAAGACTACGATAGGTATTCGTTCTGATCGGGTTGTATCGGTAAAAATAACCGACTCGGCATAGGAGCAGCTCTTCATCTGTGGGTATATTTGCCTGATCTCCTTTAAAAGGTTTTCTCCCATCCCAGGTATGTTTTGTATACTGTCCAGTCTCCATTGGGCTTTTTTCAAAGAGGAGGTGGTGATGTTGAGCTTGTTTTCCAGCTCCTGTGCTTCTGTTAAATAGCGACTGGCACTTTGTTTCAGAATTTCAGCATCTGCTCCTTCAATAATACTGATTTTTGAGGTGTCCAGCTGAAAGATAAGTGCTTTTTCTTTTATTTGAACCAGTTCTTCTTCGTTAGGCCCATATCCTGAATAGAGGAGTGATATTGAGCTCTGGTTCGGGTCCACCTTTGCTTCAATCAAGTAGCTGCCGCTTAAAATCGATATCTCCTGCAGATAACGGTTTGAACTTTCAGAAAAACGCTCCTTCCTTACCAGATCGTATCCGAATATGATGCTTGGGATGATGGTGATAAGCAAAATGGTGGTGATGGCGCTGTTAACCCTTTTACGCTGGGCTGGATCTATGATGCTGCGAATAGGAAGTTTAAGGATCTGACAGACGGTGAGTGATGATACCGCAATAAAAACTGTATTAATGGTGAAGAGGTAAAGGGCACCAAAGAAAAAATTCAACTGGAGGGTAGCAAGCCCGTAACCTGCAGTGCACAGAGGTGGCATTAGTGCAGTGGCAATTGCAACGCCGGGGATTACGTTCCCTTTCAATTTGCTGCTAATGGCTAATATCCCTGCCAGGCCTCCGAAAAGCGCAATAAATACATCGTAAATAGTGGGGCTTGTGCGTGCCAGTAATTCGGAATGAGCTGTATTTACCGGGGTGATGACAAAATAGAGTGTTGAAGTGATCAGACTTATACCGATGGCAAATGTGAGGTTTTTTATCGACCGCCTGAACAAATGCCAGTCATAGGTCGCGATGCTATACCCCATACCGTTGATGGGTCCCATCAGTGGAGATATAAGCATGGCACCTATGATTACCGCTGTTGAATTCATGTTCAGGCCCACCGATGCCACCAGGATGGCACACATTAGAATCCACAAGTTGGTTCCCTTGAAGACAATCCCTTTTTCAATTTCAGAGTGGATAACGTCAAAATCTTCCAGTTCTTTTCTGATGTCAAAATAGCTGATTATGCTCATTCTTTTTTGAGTATATGTTAATTATAGCAACGTAGTTTAAGTATGTTATAATTTCTTTACTCTTCAAAGATGCAAAAAATAACTGGACATAACTTTTATTTTTTTATTTTTTTCATTGTGTAACAGAAAAACTTGCTTCATTGGAGTTATCAGCAGAACTTTGAGCAATCCACAGTTTAAAGTCGCCCGGTTCGGTTTTTTTCTTCATGTCAATTCCGTAGAAGGCCAGATCTTCGGAAGCAAGATTAAACGTTACCTGTTTGGATTCACCCGCCTTTAATGCAATCTTTTTAAACCCTTTTAGCTCTTTCACCGGGCGGGTTACGCTTGCAACAAGCTGTCGGGTATAAAGCTGTACTACAATCTCTCCGTCTGCCGGCCCTGTATTTCTGACATCAGCCGTAACGTTAATCTTGTCCTCTCTTGATTTTAGTATCTTTTTGTCGGTTTTTACATTATCTATTTTAAACGTTGTATAGCTTAACCCGTATCCAAAGGGATAAAGCGGGGTGATAGACGTGTCCAGATATCCAGACTTGTAATCTACCGATTCATCGTTCAGATTTACAGGACGGCCTGTATTCTTTTGGTTGTAGTAAACCGGTATCTGTCCCACATTCCTGGGAAAAGAGATCACCAATCGCCCTGAGGGATTATAATCGCCCGCGACAACGTCGGCGATACCAAATCCTCCTTGTGTCCCCGGAAACCATGCATGTAGAATTGCAGCGAGATTTTTATCTTCCCATGACAAATCGAGTGGCCGGCCGCTTAATGATATTAACACGATGGGCTTCCCTGTCTGTTTTAAGGCTTGCAGCAATTCTCTCTGTGCACCCGGCAGGCGAATGTCGGTACGTACGGCAGCTTCTCCCGACCAGTTAAAATCTTCACCCATCGCAGCAATTACAATATCTGCCCTGCGTGCCGCTAAAACAGCTTCGGCTATTCTTCCCGGAGTTGTTTCGGTGATGGAAGATCCTTCTGCGTAAATGAGTTTCACCGAGGAGCCTTTGTATTTTTCTGTAACCCCCCTGAGGATGGAAATGCTTTTGTTTCGATCACCCAGTCCTGCCCATTCCCCATTCATGTTTACGGAGTCGTTCATAAGCGGACCAATCAAGGCAACGGTCATGGCTTTGTCCTTTTTTACAGGGAGGAGATTGTTTTCGTTTTTCAGCAGCACTACCGATGAGGCTACGGCCTTGCGGGCAGTTTCCATGAATTCCGGAGTCATCGTGTTCTGTTTTGCCCTCTCTTCGTTGAGGTAACGATAAGGATCGTCAAAAAGTCCGAGCAGGAACTTCATCTCCAGGATACGCCTTGTGGCATTGTCGATAGCTTTTTCCGGCACTTTCCCTTCATTTACCGATTTCACCAGATGCTTGATGAAGGTTGCGCCTGTCATATCCATATCAATACCCGCGTTTATCGCCAATTCTGCAGCATGTTTCTCATTTTTAGCCACACCGTGTGGTACCAGTTCGTTGATACCTGTATAATCACTCACTACAAACCCTGTAAAGCGCCATTCGTTGCGCAACACTTCCGTCAATATCCAGCGGTTAGCAGTAGCAGGTACCCCGTTTATTTCATTAAAGGAGGCCATCATCGTGCCAACACCGGCATCTATCGCTGCTTTATAAGGTGGCAAATACACATTTCTTAGAGTATGCTCCGACAGCTCTGCCAGATTGTAATCTCTTCCCGATTCGGCGGCACCATAGGCTGCCAGATGTTTTCCGCATGCAAGCAGCGTTGTGAGACTATTGAGAGACTTAGAATCTTTGCCACCCTGAAAGCCGCTTACTCTAGCTTCAGCCACCTTGCTGCCCAACCAGGGGTCTTCTCCGGCGCCCTCCATTACACGACCCCAGCGAGCGTCTCTTGAAATATCGACCATAGGAGCAAATGTCCAGTTGATTCCGTCTGAAGCTGCCTCTATGGCTGCAATCTCCGCAGTCCTTCTCATCATTTCCAAATCCCAGGAGCAAGCTTCTCCCAAAGGAATTGGGAAAATTGTTTTGTATCCATGAATTACGTCCTGTCCAAAGAGGATGGGAATTCTCAACCTGGTGGAATCGACGGCGAACTGCTGAAACCTACGAATACCTTCCACTGTGGTGGCATTGAAAATACTTCCTATCAATCCTTTCTCCAGATAGGGCCGAAAATCATCGGACATTACCGGTCCTGTGATCGACCAGTTGGCAGAGAATTGTGCCATCTGCCCTATTTTCTCTTCGAGTGTCATCAGCTTCAGTAAAGAATCGACACGTCTCTCCACGTTTTTATCGTTGCTGAAACTTTGCCATTTGCCGGATTCAAAAGTACCGGATGAAGTTGAATTACAGCCTGTTATTAAAATTAACGTCAAAATAAATGCTATTGGAATAGTGGCTCTACTCATATTATTTCCTTTCTCTTTAATAGTCCGTTGATATTTTTGCCTATTATCGTTATGTTCAGGTAATTATGCCGCTTGTTTAAAAAAGCATCTTCAATGCGGATAATCGATTAATTATGATAATCCCAAAAAAAATATTGAACCGTAATTTTATTTTTTTGTTTAAAAAATTTTCCGATTATTGATTTTAGATAACTAGACACTGATTTATAAGGGTGCTGAATTTTTTTATTCTTCTATTTTTACTCTTGAGTCTGCTCCGAAAACCCCAAAACCCGATTTCAGGAGGTCGCAACTAGCTGGAAATCAATGGTGTTCTTTGTGGGATTTTCAGCAAAAAAGACTTATCGGAGGGGACTCACTCTTTATATGTAAATCCTAATTTCTTTAAACCCTCCTCTATTTCAGGAGCATTCATAAATAGTTCCCAAAGCAGGCCGGTACGGTAGTTTTCTATCATTGGAGCAATAGTGAGTTGATCAATAGCCAGGTAGCGTTGTGGATACCAATTGTATTCAATGCTAAAAGCATCGTAAAAACCATATTTACCCCACAGTTTATCTCCCAATTCATTGTAAAAATACTTTAATGCTTTCATCGACTGCTCAGGTGTATATGGGAAGCTGGATAACGCTGCTGTAGGCGTAATTACTCCAAGGTCATTCATTCCCGGCATATGAGCTGAATATCCGTTTACTGAATAACTGGCTGTCAATCCCCAGCAGTTTTCTGCGTATCCTTCTAATCTTTTGGGGTTTTCCACACAATACTCATAGTTGATAAGCGTTTGGTTCCGGTTGAGTTGCCAGTAGTCGGCATATTGGTCTGATAATCCTTTCGGACTGAGTCCGATATATGAGTAGTGTGCCCAGAAAAGAGGCCCGCCATACTCCTCAGCGCCGTTATGCTTGAGTATTAAAGGATAACCGTAAGTAACATTTTTACTTTTAATACCCCCTCCCCTGGCCCAACCATTATGGTAGGCTGACGCTGGAATTGAGTGAGTTGGAGATGATGCTGCTAAAATATATGTGATCAGACATTCGTTGTATCCTTCCAGCGGAAAGTTCATTTCCCAGTTGTATTCGGGACTCCAATGCCAATAGAGCACATCCTGTCCGTTCAGGTACCACGTCCAGTCCATTTCCCGCCAGAGGATGTCTATTTTTTCAGCAAGCAGTTTTTCATTTTCATTGCCGTTTTTGAAGTATTCCCGTACTATAAGAAGTCCTTGCATCAAAAAAGCACTCTCCACAAGATCACCTCCGTTATCTTTCTTACTGAACGGTTTCACTTTGCCGCTAGGGCCATGGAGCCAGTGTGGCCAGACACCGTGAAAACGGTCAGCGGAAGCCAGATAATCTGTAATCTGGTGTAACCTTGCTACGCCTTCAGTGCGTTGAACAAAACCACGTTCAATCCCAACAACCAGCCCGGCAATTCCAAAACCGCTGCCGCCGGTGGTAATTACATCAGCATCATTTTGGGGGTAAATCCCGTCTATATGTATTCGCTCGGGTGCAAGCCCGGAGGTTGGTTCCGCCCCATCCCACATGTAATTGAGATGTTTCTTCTGTATAAAGTCAAGAAATTCATTGTCTGAAGCAAAGTTTTTGGGGCGTCTCTCATCAACTATAGCCGGTTCTTTTTTATTGTTGCTATTGCATGTTATAAAGGAAACAGCACCGAAAATAAGTGCAACGATTGACAGGAGTTTATGATTATTCATCTTTATAATGGTTGTTTAATTTTTCTATTTCAGTAAGCGATAAAGGTAAATCCAAGGTTTGTCAGTCCGGCCTTAATTTCAGGAGAGCTCATAAACAGTTTCCACAGCAATCCCGTTTTGTAATTCTCAATCATTACAACAACCGGACCTTGGTTGATGGCGATGTGCTGGTTATCGAACCAGTTTTCCGACAGGTTGAAAGCATCAACAAAGCCATATTCTTTCCATAGTTTATCGCCGAGCTTATAATAGAAGAAGCGAAGCGCACGCATAGATTCTTCGGGTGTATAGGGCATTGATGCCAGTGCAGCTGTGGGGGCGATTACACCCCGGTCGTTTGTCGGAGAATGAGCACTATATCCCTGGTCCCCGTCGCTTGCGGTTAGTCCCCAGCAATGTTCACTGTAGCCGCTGTATTTTCTCGGATTGTCTTTACAATATGAATAATTGATAAGTGTGTGATGCTGGTTTTGTTCCCAATAATCGGCATATAGGTCATTCAATCCTCTTGGATTGAGCCCCATAAACGAATAATGGGCGAAGAACAACGGTCCCCCGAGGTCGGAGCCTAAGGGTAGTTTATAACCGAAGTACGATCTGTTGTTAGCCATACTCCCGTTTCGTGCCCATCCTTTCAGGTAAGTCTCTTTTGAGATGGGATGCAATGGCGAAGAGGCAGCCAGTACGTAAGTTATAAGACTTTCGTTCCAACCCGAAATTTTCATATTCATCTGCCATTCGTACTCCGGACTCCAATGCCAGTAGAGAACGCTTTCCCCCCCCTTTTGGAACCATGTCCAATCAATATCTTCCCATAAACGGGTAATCTCTTCGCTTAAACGTGTTTCTTCGAGAGTGGAGTTCGAAAAATATTGTCTGGCGGTAAGCAACCCCTGAAACAAAAGCGATGTTTCCACCAAATCGGCACCATTATCGAATGTGCTGAAGGGTATCGTTTCGCCGGTTTCGCCGTGAATCCAATGGGCGAAAGCACCATGGTAGCGTGCGCATTTTGTATTGAGGAAAGTTACAATTTTTCGAATTCGTTGCAATGCCTCATCTTTGGTTATAAATCCATGCTCTGCAGCAACAATCATTGCCATAATGCCGAATCCTGTACCGCCGGTAGTTACCGTATTTCCGGAAGTGGTGCGTTCACGCGCCATTCCGCTTACCGGGTGCCCGAAATCCCAGAAATAATTGAAAGTCTGTTTTTGCACCAATGTGAGCAATTCTTCATCGGATATGCGTGGAAATTTATCGGCAGGGTTAATACCGGTAGTGATCATATATATCTTTGCGGTTACGATCAAATTGCCTGATACCGACTTGAGTCCTGTATTTATAATCAACTGATACGAAGTGTAAGGAGTCAGCTCTTTTTCAGTTTTTATTTGTATAGTCCGGTTATCTATTGTGTAAACCAACGGAATATTATCTACTCCGGATTTTCGCAACACAATGTTTTTCTGCAAACTGATAGGATCAACGACATCCGAAAAAATCAGTTTTACTGTCAATTCCGGATTTATATTTACGTACTGACTAGAATTCTCTATTCCATCTATTTCAATTATTTCCAATTCAAATGTACTCGCTGCAGGTTTACTGCCGTTTTCACTGCACGTCCAGAATAATAAGGCGAGAGCCAAGAACAGTAATCTCCAAAACAGTTTTTGCATAAAGTGAAACCGGTTTATTGTCTATTTTGCTGAAACAACCACGACATAAAATCTGGTCTGTTAAAAGCCGGTTCCCAACTGGCGTGATTAACTCCGGGGAGTTCAATATATTCAACACTTGTTCCCTCTTCTTTCAATTTCAGATAAACGTCGCGTGAAAATTGTACGGGCACTACCGAATCGGCATCGCCATGGAAAATGCGGAAAGCCGTTTTTGAGGAAAACCCTTTGAACCGATCGGTGTTAATCCCTCCGCAAATGGGTATTGCAGCTGCAAATAAATCGGGAAAGCGGCAAACCATATCCAACGTCCCCATTCCGCCCATTGATAGTCCAATGATATAGATTCGGCCTTTATCCACCGGATACGTTTTTATCAGATTGTCCAACAACTCTTTTGTTAAAGCCAAAGGCTTGGATATTTCTGCATTGACCGGAAACGGAATTCCTTCTTTGAAGTTATCGGGGCGTTTAGGTGTTGGCCAATACAATCCTTCGGGACATTGCGGGAAGATAACAAAGCAAGGATATTTTTCGCGGTTTACCGGATTGGTAAACATCGTGGCGCCATGACGAAGTTGTGATATATTATCTGAACCCCTTTCGCCCGCTCCGTGTAGAAACAAGACAAGGGGATATTTTTCCCCCTTTTCTATATGAAGGGGATTTAATTGTCGATAAGGCAGGGAGTCTCTTTTTTCTGATATGAGAATACCTGGTTGGTATTCGTGATATTGAGCGTTGGCTATCGCTATAAAAACAATAGAAGACAAAAGAAAGAAAAATGTGCGATGTTTCATATCCAGATTTTTTTTATCACCGCTGGTTCGCTTTTTTAGAGTGAGCCTGCGGTGATTATTATAATTCAATTATTTTATTTAGCCATCACAAATGCGATCTCTTCAGCGGTCAACGCTTTATTGAATATGCGAAGTTCATCTATAAGGCTGTTGTCAGAGAGATGCCCCCATCCATTAAAATATGGAGCTCCGGAGCCAATAGACATGAAATCACATCCTTTCCAGCTTATTTCTGAGAGATTTGCAGTGGCTACTTCCTCTGTGTCAATATACAAAAAGGCTTTACCTTTGGTCAATACCAGCGAAATGTATTTCCAATCGGTTGAAGCAGGGTCAATGTCGGCTTTGTCCGCTCCATCCAGCCAACTGTCGTCCGTTCCGTTCCCGATATTTGCTTTAATTCGTTGTTTACCGGATGCATTTTCTCTAAAAATACGAATGCCTGATGATCTGTTGATCTGGTTGTTTGCTGGCTGGCCTTCATCTTTAGGCGATATAACCAGTATCCCTGCCCTGTCTGGTGTGCTGTTTACTTTGTACCAGAATCCGAATGTCATTTCGTTTTTCAGGGGTGCTGCCATATTGTTAATACCAAACTTCAGATAGCTGTCTTTGGCTCCGGCATAGGCCTTGCCTTTTTTACCTTCGGCAAGGGAAGGAGTGCCAACAACAGAAGCTTCCATTAAACTCTGGTAGTCTTCGTAATCTTTATCAAACGACATATAAAATATCTGTCCGTCACTTCCAATGGGTGGTGGTGTTGGCTGTTCGGGATAATCGAAAGGTGGGTTTTGACCCAGATCCTGAAAACAAGACACCATTAATATTGATAATGACACAAGCAATATATATCCTGTTTTTTTCATAACGTTCATTTTTAATTATTTAATAATTCGGATTCTGTATCAGCACACCATTTGATTTATCCACTTCGTTTTGCGGTAGAGGCAATAGTTGATGCTTGTCCTGATATTTTGTCTTTCCGGCAGAATGTAGCACCTCCATGGCAATTCCCCAGCGAACCAGATCGTAAAATCTGTCGAACTCCATTCCTAACTCCACACGTCGTTCGTGACGAATGGCATTACGTAATTCCTCCTGATTTGTAGTTGTCACTTTAGGTAATATGGAAGCATTGTTACCACGTGCTCTCGCCCTTACCATTTCTAAATAACCCTGAGCTTCGACAGTCTTGCCAAGCTCAATGGCAGATTCGGCAGCCATCAGAACTACATCTGAATAGCGAATAATACGTATATTGAACCAGTGTCCCGATTTTGAAAAAGTTAAGCGCATTGCTGGATTGGTATATGCTTTTTTGTTGTAATATTTATTTATCACGTCAGCATTGGCTATCGGTTTCTCTCCATATGGCTGATTTCCCGGAATAGAATTCGGGTCACCTCCTGTTTTGTAAAAATACAAAAGGGTTTCGTCCTTACGAGGATCTCCGGGTTCAAAGGCTTCTGCCAGATTTTCAGTTGGGGTATTCCATCCCCATCCCAGATTCCATTCGCCGGCACCACGCACGCCTTGTACCTGAGCAAATTGGCTTCCAATGTCGTTTGATTCCGGTTGCGAAGGGGTGGCCGTACATTGTAATTCAAATACCGACTCACTACTGTTCTCACCGGTCTCACGAAAGATCTGATTATAGGGTGTATTGAGATTATATATTCCTGAGTGAATAACATCTGTAGATGCAGTGTACATATTGTTCCAATCGTTTCTCATCATAAAAGCTCTTGCATGCAGTGAACGCGCAGCTCCCCATGTAAGTCTGCCTATATAAACAGGAGGCCATTCCCTTGGCAGATGTTCTTCGGCAGTGGTCAGATCATTGTCTATTAAAGTGTAGATTTCAGAAACAGCAGATTTCGGGATATTGGCTTCCTCTGCTTTGTCTATTTTAAAATCAATTTTGGGAACTTCTCCGAAAGCACGAACAAGGTTGAAGAAGGCAAATGCACGGAAGAAATGAGCCTCCGACTTGTTTATAAGGTCACCTTCTGAGAGAGTTCCCTTTTCATCTTCCGCTTGCGCTATGTCATAGAGGATTTTGTTTGCAAGATTAATAATTTCGTAATTGCCTGTCCAGTAGGATCCTATAAGCCCATTTGTGGCGATATATTCAAAATCATCATACATTACACCGTGTGCGGCACCGTCTGCCGCCGTACTTCCTTTTTCCGCATCTTCTGAACGGAAGCTGTGAATGGCAAGCGCTGTAGTACCCGAGGTCACATGAAAGCCTCTAATTTTCGCATATAGTGTAAACACATCGGACTGGAAAGAACCGCCACTCCCTTCATCGCCTTCTACCCATTCGCCCTGTGGCCTTTGGTCCAGTAAATCGCTACATCCGTTAAGAATAAGTACTGTGACTGCGGTTAAAATCATCAAGAGATATGCTCTATTTTTTTTCATAAGATTAATTTATTTTTCAGTGTTGGCATATTAAACCATCTATAATAATTTTTGAAAATATAAGTATGAATGCTCGTTTAATATGACCTGTTATTTAAAAAGTTAAGTTTACACCAAAAGTATAGATCATTGGCATTGGGTAAGTGCCGCCATCTATTCCGAAAGCCAATGCTGACCCACCTATTTCAGGTGTATATCCTGTATTGCGAGTCCATGTCTTCAGGTTCTGTACATTCGCATAAATGCGCAATGATTTAAGAAAAATCCTTTGTAATAATTCATCATTAAATGTATATCCCAGCTGTAAATTACGTATTCTGAAAAAGCTGCCATCTTCAATAAAGTATTCTGAATTGATAAGGTTGATAGATCTTGAAGGATTCAAAATAGGCTCCCAATTTGAGCTACCTTCACCATTCCAACGACTCATCCTTTTAGTCAGGTAGTTGAGCTGTGCATAAGTAGGATCGTCCCATGTCCTGTATATCTCATTGCCATATACTCCCATCAAGTCTATTCCCAGATCGAATTTTTTATAGTTCAGGCTGATATTAAATCCGTAAGTGAAATCTGGAGTAGGATTACCTATCATTGTGCGGTCATCCTGCGTGATCTCACCATCTCCATCAATATCCACAAATTTTAAATCGCCGGGGGCTACACTTCCAACCTTGTTGGGGTAATAGGTCTTTACATCTTCCCTATTCTGGTAGACGCCCGCTACCTTATAACCAAAAAAATGTCCTACAGGATATCCTTCCAATGAGCGGGAGATTCCTCCAGCGTCAAAAATGGCATCTTCGGGGCCTCGACCCAGGGAGACTACTTTATTATCAATTGTGGTAAGGTTGGCCGAAAGCGAATAATTTAAACCTCCTACACCAATCCTGTCTGTCCAGGTTGCTGAGATTTCAACCCCTTTGTTTTGTATTTCCCCCAAGTTTTCAAGTGAATTTTTTGCTCCGGAAAAACCGGAAAGCATTACAATTATATCCTTGGTGCTTTTATTATAATATACTGGCTCGATTCTTAATCTATTATTCAATATGTTGATTTCGAATCCTGCCTCCCAAGCATATGTCTTTTCCCATGACAGATCTTGAGGAAGATACTGAATGGAATATCCAGTAACGATATTATCACCAAATACGGCGCTTCCGGAACTTGTTAATTGCGGATAAGTGGGATAATTGTATCCTCCTGTGTTCTGGCTTCCAAGTACTCCCCACGAACCTTTCAGTTTCAGATAATCAATAAACGATAGCTCTTTAATAAACTCTTCTTCCGAAGCTACCCATCCCCCGCCAAATGAGTAGAAGTTATCCCATGTGTTGCCTGCAGCTCGAAAAACTGATGCTCCGTCACGTCTGTAGGAAGCATTGAAGAGATATCTGTTTTCGTAGTTATAAAGAGCACGCAGCAGATAAGACATGGTGAAGCGTTTGTATTGACTGCTGCTGTTGCCGGAAGACTTTGAGGGTATTGATGAGATCCACCACTTATCGATATCGTTACTTGGAATGGAAAAGATAATATCTTCTATGTTTTGGCTCCTTGAAGCGCCAAGATATGAATATTCAGTAAAATTTGTTGTTAATCCGGCAGTTGCTGTCAGATTGTGGCCTCCGAAAGAGTTTTGATAAGACAAAATGTAGTCGCCCTGTGCAACGGTACGTGTTGATTTTGACTGTGATAAGGATTCATTGGTTGTCAGGTTTTCTTTTTCTCCCAAATCGGGATTATACACATAAACTATTGGACTGTACTCCCTGTTTTCAGCAACTGCATAATCCAAAGATAAAGTAGTTTTAAAGTTGAAATTTTTCAAGAAGTCTACTTCTCCATAAATATTACCTGCTGCACGATTGTTTTCAGCAATATTGTGATTCTCTCTTGCCTCAATATCAATAAGTGGATTCCAGACTTGTGCACGTTGAAAATCAGGAAGAGTATGTAGTAACAGGCCGGTTTCGTCATAAACAGGAGCTACAGGAGCTGCCTTGATTGAGCTGCTCACACCCTTTGCATCTGCAGGAAGTGTTCTTGATGCATTGACCTGATAACCGAATCGCAGCGCATTTGTCACGCTGTAGTCGCTGCTAAGGTTAAGAGTTAATCGTGAATATTTTTCGTGTATGATGTTTCCTTCTTCAGAGGTGTAGCCTATACCCATATAAAACCGGTTCTTATCGCTTGCACCGGTAATACTTATATTGTTATTTGTGATAAATCCTTTTTGAAAGATTTCATCCTGCCAATCTGTATCGGCAGACCAGTTAGTATAGTCAAAAGGGACCAATCCTTGGTTTATACGCTGTTCGTTATACAGTTCCTTGAATTGTGCGGCATTGGTCATCGGCATTTTGTGGGTAACATCTTTGAAGCCGGCTGATGAATTGAAATTAACTATCGTCTGCCCCTTTTTTGCACGTTTCGTGTTCACAATTATTACTCCATTGGCGCCACGTACTCCGAAGATAGCCAATGAGGAGGGATCTTTAAGAATTTCCATTGATTCGATATCGGAGGGGTTCAGATAATTTATGTTATCCGAAAAGAGTCCGTCTACAACATACAAAGGAGAATAGCCATTGATAGAGTTTGTGCCCCTGATTCTTATTTCAGGATCCTGTCCCGCGCGCCCAGTGTTAACAACCTGTACCCCCGCTACTTTACCTTGAAGTGATGTCAGAATATTGGTAGAAGGACGATTAGATATTTCCTCTGCATTTATACTGGCGATTGAGCCGGTCAGGTCTCTTTTTTTCGCCGTGCCGTAACCAATCACTAAAACTTCTTCCAGTGCATGCACATCTTCCGATAGCCGTACATCGATTGTTGAGCGCCCGTTTACGGGTATCTCTATCGTTATCATTCCAATATAGCTGAAAACGATAGTCCCGTTTACAGGTACTTTATCAAGTATGTACTTCCCGTCAATATTTGTAACGGTACCGTGGCCGGTGCCTTTCACTAAAATGCTGACCCCGATTGCAGGGTCGCCTGTTGATTCTTCTGTTACCGTTCCGGAAACGGTAATTTGCTGTTGCGCAATTATAGCAAAAGAAAACAGAAGAAAACTAAAAACTGATGCAATTTTCAATTTCATGGATTCCTCGTTTTTTGTTTAAAAAAAATAATTTTAATAAAGGAAGTGTTTACATATTGAAAGAAAAAATTATTTACCTCTTTAAAAATACGTTATGTTCTATAACATATTTTTAAAGTGTACTTTTATACTACTGCACAACGTGTCAATCTATATATATACAGTAGATTATATATGGATGTCTTGTAAATGTAAAGTAGCTGCTTATCGGAAATTTATCATAAAATCTACTAAATTTTCTGATTCGTCAAGCTGAAGTTTCTTCCTTAAACGGTAACGTGCGGCTTCTACTCCGCGTATAGATATATTCAGTAATTTTGCAATATCTTTTGATGAATAGTTTAGTCGCAGCAATGTACATAATTTCAGATCGCCGGGTGTGAGTGAGGGATACCTTTTTTTAAGTTTTCTGAAAAAATTTTCATGTATAAGGTCGAAATTTTCCTGGAAAACAGCCCACTCATCTTCCTTAGAAAGATTCTTTTGAATCATTTTTAAAAGTTTGTTACCTTCGGTGCGATTAATTTTTGCAGCTAAAATATAAGCCTGTATATCTGCACGCAAGCTCTTTAAAAATTCAGAGTGATTAATAAGCATCATTGTTGCACTGGCCAACTCCTTGCTTTTGTAATTCAGATCTGTCACCAGCTTTTCATTTTTTAAAGCCGTTATCTCTTTTTCCTGTCTTGCAATTTGAGCTATACGCCTGTTTTCCTGTTCTGTAAAAAATTTATTTTTTTTGTGTACAATTCTCTGTATATGGTTTTTTATCAGAAGACCGGTCACAGATCCAATAAAAAAGAAATAGAGTAAGTATGACCACCAGGTTTTATACCACGGATTTTTTATCTTGAAGGAAAAGCTTACGGAAGAGAGTTCATTTCCTGAACTGTTAAAAACATATGCATTCATTATGTAATCACCTGCTGGAAGGTTGTTGTAAGCTATATAGAGATTATCATCGGTTTTTACGCGGCGGTTGTCGTATCCATGCAGTAAACATTCAACACGGAAAATTTGCTTTGAGAATTCAGGATACATAAACTGAAATCCAATATCGTTGGATTGAAAGTCAATAATCGCTTTTTTGTACAGATCAAGGTAGACTGTTTGATCGTTTTTCCTGTTATGGTAAGTAACCGATGAGATCTGCAGGTCAATCTTATCCGGCAACATCCCATCGGATAACTTGTATTTTCCAATTCCACCGTTAAGGCAGAAGTAGGAGCTCCCATAATCTGAAACATATACATTTGCTCTTCCTTCATTTGGAGGGTTATTAAGAATGCTATATGGAATACGGTCCTTTACACTATATCTGTTTTGATCGAATTCAACGAGAGCGTACTCTGTCTTGCGAATGAACCAAAACAGGTCGTCGTTTACATGTACAATCCGGTAGGTGTCTGCGAAATCGGGCAGATCGTGATTTAGCAGGTCGAAAGGAATAATTTTTCGTTGAATATCATCGAATGTAAAAAAATGGTAACCATCGGTAAAAACAACTCTACCCTTCAATTTCATAACTTTAATAGAATGTAATGTAGATTTTTGTTCTGTGTCGAACGAAAGATGATTCTCCATCTCAACCACCCGCTGTAAATCACTGTCCAGTTTCAACCGATATACCCCTTTATACATATGTCCCGCCCAGATATTACCAGCATGATCAATCTCGAGGTTTTTTATCAGGTCGGAGAACCCATCTATAGGATGGCTGAATGTCCAGTCACCAGATTCATCATGGGTGTAAACATATATTGATGTGTATGAAGATTCCAAAAGTATATTCTTACCGTTGATAGTTGCCTGCTTGATATCCATACCTCCTGTTTTTGCTTTTGGGATAGGTACCTCTTGGTCACTCTCAATTAGAGAGGTACCCAGATTATGCCCAACAAAAATTTGTTTACCGAATTTTTTTATAAACCAGGACTGAATATCGAACTGAGGAATGCGGATAAAACTATTAGCGTGTGCATTGTAGGTGTAAACTCCTTGATTAGTCGCAATATATATTGAATTATTGAAAAACAGAATATCTTCCACCAGACCTGTTTGAATATCGGCTGGTTCAAAGAATGTGAACGGAGAGTTTGTACGAATATTGGAAATACCGTTGTCTAGTGCTGCCCAGATAGTGTGGGCACGATCCTCATATAATGCAAGAACGGTGTTGTTGTTCAAGCCGTTGTTGCGGTTGATATGCCATAACTTCACACCGTTTTTGTTAATGGCAAACAGACCGCTGTTGAGTGTTCCGAACAGCAAGAGAGAATCTCCAGCACAGATAGCCCGGTTTACAATTGCTTCCCGTAGTTCATCTTCAATGGATATATGCCATGGTACAGGTGTTTGATCGTTTTTGGAGAGGCGGTAAAGTCCGCTCTTTGACGTGACCAGCAGATAGTAGTCATCGAAAGGTAATACTGCCACCACGTCGTCGTTATTTAGTTGTTTGCGTGTCAATAGCCTTTGAAAATCTTCACCGTTGAAACTGCAAAAATCATTATCTATCATTTGCGCAAACATCTTGTCTCCCGATGGGAAAAAATACAATACGGCAGGATAGGGCTTGAATGTCCTCACCTCTTTGCCATCGAAGACAAAGAATGCAGAAAACGACTGGAAGTAAATCTTTCCATCGAAAGGATATATCGTCCATATTTCATCGTTATGAAACTGATAATCATCAACAATACTTTTTATTGAGTAATAAATAAGCTGATTGGACCGGTTTCGTTCGAAATATCCGAATTCCTCGAATGAACCTACATATATTCGCTCAGTCGAGTGATTGTTGTCTATATAAATAGACTTTACTGAGAGATTATTGGGGAGTGGACACAGAGACCAGTTGACTCCGTCAAAACTCAAAAGCCCGTTTTCGTTACCAAAATAGATTACTCCGTTACTGCCCTGTTCTGCTGCCCAGTTTTGGTTGCCTGCCCTATATATATTTGTAGTATAGTTATAGACCGGGGGAATGAACGGGATTTCCTGTGCACTGCTCCCGATAGAGAGAACGATTAAAATTACGGTTAAGAGTGTCTTGCAAATATTTTTTTTACGTACAAGATAAATCATTTTCAGATCTTCTTTAGTGAGGGACTGATGGCTATTTCTTATCTAACAGCTCATCTATCTCTTTTTCATTCAGTACTTTTACATTGGTAAAAAGAAATTTTGTATCGAGAAAATTTCCGTATTGATTACACTCAGTGATAGCGTCGTGGAGGCTCGACTTAACATCCTTATCAAATGGGAAAAGCATGAGGATGGTAAAGTAGTTTTCTTTGATTACAAATTTTTCAATAACTATTTCTGCTTTTTGCAACTGAAAAATAAATTCGCGCTCTACCATCTCCTTTTGCAAATCGGTAAGTTCTTGCCTGTTATTGGTTGTGAAAAGGGCGAAAAACCGCAGTTTCTTATCGTGGCCACCCAGGCCCGAAGAGATATATACTTGCTGATGCCCCGAAAGGTCTGAGCTAAGAATGATACGGCTGCTGACAAGTGCCATGGACGACCAGTTAAGCAGTTCAGGCTCTAGTGGACTACTGTGATATGTTTCAATAGATCTGTATGCTCCTACATCGGGTATGGAAGCAAGAAGGGTCAGGCTTTTTTTCTTACGTTCGATGGACTCGTCGGGAGAAAATAAAACAGCTACCTCTTCATCTCGCACAAAGGGGGTGTTTTCTCGCCGCATCCTGTCGAAATATCTGAAATACTCCATCTGCTCCTCAATTGGCACCAGTTCCTCGAGGATATGAAATGAGTCAATTCCCTGTTCATTCAGCGTTTGACGTAATTTTGCCAAAAGATCATCTTGTCCGCTCATATATGCAAAGATATGGTTTTTTCTTACTTCACGAGTGACAATCTCTCAAAATGTTATATTCCTTTGGAATTAAATTCCTTAAATTTCATCAAATTGATAATAATTTCCTCAGAATTGTATAAATTCGCATAATTAATTCGAATGACTCTCACCAATGAAGATTAAAATAGTAAACATGTCACGTCATCCGCTTCCTGAATATGCAACGATGTCGGCTGCCGGACTAGACCTACGTGCGAATATTGAAGAACCTGTTGTTTTAAAGCCTCTGGAGCGAGCCCTTGTGCCGACCGGCATTTTTATTCAGCTCCCTGAAGGATATGAAGCTCAGATACGCCCCCGAAGCGGATTAGCAATAAAACATGGTATTGGAATTGTGAACTCACCCGGTACAATTGATGCCGATTACCGTGGTGAAATTCGGGTGATCATGGTGAACCTGTCGAATGAAAATTTTACCATAAACGACGGAGAACGCATCTGTCAGATGGTGGTTGCTCAACATGCCAGCGTAGAGTGGGAACCGGTTGACACACTGGATGAAACAAAAAGAGGAGATGGAGGGTTTGGACATACCGGCAAACAATAGAAACTGTAGGCAAAGAATGAATTATCTGACAGAAATAAAAAAGCTGAATGCCGGCCTGGTTTTATTATACCTGGTATTGGCAGTTATGCCACTAAAGGCAGTAGCTCGCCAGGATGTACGTCAAATACATCATAATGAAGCAACTGATAGGAAATTTGATTACTATTTTTACGCTGCTTTGAATGCAAAAGCTCTTGGGAAATATGATGAAGCTATCGACTTTTTTCAACATTGTTATGCACTGGATTCAACCAATGCAAATGTAATGGTTGAACTGGGGACTTTCTACAGTGTGCTTCAGGAAAAAGACAGGGCGCTGGATTTTTTCCGGAAAGCTGTTCATTACGATAATTCCAACTACTACTATAATATGATGCTTGCGGGATTATGCAAAGAACTCGAGCTTAAACAAGACGTTCTTGGCATTTACAGTTCTTTGCTGAAGTTATACCCCGACAGATCAGAACTTTATTTCGAACTGGCAAACGCATATGCAGATAATGGAGAACAACAAAAAGCTATAGATGCGCTTAACGAACTTGAAAAAAGTACCGGAATGTCAGAGATGCTTTCACTTAACAAGTTCCGTCTATATTCCCTGATGGACAAAAAGGAGAAAGCGTTTGAAGAAATTCAGCAGTTCATTGACAAAAATCCCGGTGATCCCAGGTATCTTATCCTTATGGGTGATCTATATATGGAAGAAAATCAGGATCAGAAAGCACTGCAATATTACGAACAGGTGAAAGGTATAGATCCTGATTATCCAGAACTTATTCTATCCATGGTGAACTATTATGAGAAAACAAACAATAAGCCCGCCGCACAGGCTGAGTTACAGAAAGCCATCACAGGATCGTTTATGGATGTTGAGACAAAACTGCAGCTTCTTACACGTTATCTCGGCATTCTGCAGCAGAACCGACAGGAACTGAAACAGGCAAATACACTGTTCGAATCACTCTTTGAACAGCATCCCAACAACAGGCAACTGAACATGATTTATGGCAATGTCCTCATGCTACAGAATGACAAAGAGGGCGCCATGGAACAGTTCGAGATATATACCAAGGATAATCCTGGTGATCCGGCAGGGTATGAGCAAATGATCCGTATTGCCTTGCCTGATGAAGATCTGGAGAAAATTAAGGAGGTAACAACTGAAGCACTAAAACATCTTCCAAAGGAGCCTCAGTTCTATTTCTACTTAGGTGCTGCCCATTATCAACAGAAGAATTATAAGGAAGCATTAAGGGTATTTGAGGAGGGGTTGAAAAATGCAGTAATGCTGAGTCCAGCTATGGAATCAGATTTTCATGGTCAGATAGGCGACCTGAACTATTTTCTTGGGAATAAAGATATTGCTTTCGGATGTTATGAAAAAGCTTTAAAGCTGAATCCGCAAAATCTTCCTGTTTTAAACAATTACAGTTATTATCTGTCTCTTGAAAAGAGGGATCTGAACAAAGCAGAGCAGATGAGCGGGATTACAATAAAGGCAGATCCGATGAACCCTACTTACTTAGATACTTACGGGTGGGTATTGTTTGAACAGGGATCTTACCTTATGGCAAAAATATATATTGAAAAGGCCATGGAATATAGCAAGGAGAATCCATCAGCTGAGGTTTATGAACATTACGGAGACGTTTTGTTCAAAACCGGAGAAAGAGAGAAGGCAATAGAACAGTGGAAAAAGGCAAAAGAACTGGGACGTGACTCAAAAAAATTAAATAAAAAAATAAAAACCCGAAAGTTGTAAATGTCCTAGTTGGTAAATAAATGCCGGATGTGGAATTTTTTATGACCGTTATTTGAAATTAAAAAAACAACTGAAATAATTATCGAGCTATGAATATTTCTCACTGCAAACATATCTTTTTATTCTTTTTTTTGTTGGGCATTGCTCTAAATTCCTGTAAGCCCAAACAACAGATTGTTTACTCCACCTCTCCTGTGGAAGATAAATCATATAATCAGCTTTTCAATGACATTATTACCAGTGAGTTCCCTTACTATACCTTTTCAGCCAAGCTTAATATGAACTTGACTAACGGTTCCAGGTCCTTAAGTTCAAGAGGAAATATACGCATTGTGAAGGATAATGCCCTTCAGATTTCTATACAACCTCTTTTCGGTGTGGAAATGTTTCGATTTTATATCGATCCCGATTCTGTACTGGTGCTCGACAGGATGAACAAACGTTATGTTCAGGAATCTATCAGTTCTTTGAAAGAGCAATATCCGGTAGGATTCGACTTCTATACCATGCAATCGGTTTTTACCAATGCTCTTTTTGTTTCAGGAAAAAAGAAGGTGGAAAACTCAGATTACCTTAACTTCAAATACATTCGCACATCAGATCAATATTACTATTTAACCGGTAAGGACAGAGAATCGGGGATAGACTACTCATTCACGGTAAATTGTGACGATCGTATCACATTTACACATCTTATGCAACCAGAGAAGAAACATTATCTGCAATGGGGATACAATAATTTTGCAATATTGAACAATATTACTTTCCCGCATAAGATGAATGTAACCCTTTCATCTTCATCACGAAAGGTTGATGCCGAACTGCTTTTTTCCGATATTATCACAAATCAGCCATTTCAGTTGGGTAAGAGTGTTCCAGTCGGCTATAATAGAACCTCTATAGATGCAATATTGAAAATTATCTCTCCGAATAAAGACTAAATGAAAAGGTTTACTCTTATATATCTTTTTTCATTGTTTGCTTTTGTCTTATTTTCTCAAACCAGTCAGATCGAAAGTTTACAGAAACAGCAACAGGCCTTACAGGAGGAGATAAGAAGCACAAACAGGCTTTACCTTGATGTGCAAAAACATACTACAACTATACTGGATCGTATTAACCTTATTAATAAACAGATTTCTTCACGAAAAGAGTTGATCAATTTGCGGAATCAGGAAATAGCAGCATTGAAAAATGAAGAATCGAGGCTGGAAAGTGAGATTTCACGGCTCAATAAAGAGCTGAAGCGGAAGCAGGATAGCTATGCCAACGCCATGAAAGGCATGTTGAACAATAAGTTCAGCCAGAATAAGTTACTGTTTATTTTGACAGGAAGGTCCCTTGGCGAGTCGTTGAGAAGAATGCAATACCTGAGGGAGTATTCAAGATGGCAGAAGATGCAGGCTCAAGAAATAAAGGTGCAAAATGCCGAAATCACAGCCAAAAAGGAATCTCTAACCCTGGCCAGAGCCGGCAAAGAAGAGGCGCTGGCATTGTTGAGGAATGAACAGATAAGGTTGCAGGAGGAGGAGAAAGCGCGTCAATCGGAGGTAGCAGAGGCTCGTGGGCAGCAACAGAAGTTAAAGAAATCTATTCAGGACAAACAGCGCAGGGCATCACAGCTGAACGCACAGATTGAAAGATTGATTGCTGAAGAGGTGGCACGCCAGGAGAGGGAGGCTGAGGCTGCCAGGCGGGCAGAAGAGGCTGAACGACGGAAGAGAGCCGAACGGGAAGCCGCAAAAATCAAGCGCGAAGGAGAAAAGAGCAAGGAGGCAGTAGAGAAGGAGGAGGCAGCCGGGCGAAAAGAGGAAGCTGCGCCAAGTGGTTCGCCCGCTCCCAGAATTGAGGTAGGAGCGAGTACAGCATCGGCGGAGACATTCAATCTGTCTAAGAATTTTGCTGCAAATAAGGGAAGACTGCCTATGCCTGTTTCCGGAACTGTATCAATAGTTGGCAATTTCGGCACCAAAAAACATTCGGAATGGAATGTGACAACCAATAGTAATGGTATTGATATACAAGCTCAGAGGGATGCCAATATACGTACCGTTTTCGATGGAGAGGTTTCGAAAGTGTTCTCTTTCCCCGGTTCTAACACTTGTGTTATTGTTCGTCACGGAGAGTACTACACATTTTATGCCAACATATATGATCTTTTTGTTAAACAAGGGGATAAAGTGAAGACAGGACAATCGCTGGGACGTATTTTCACCGATCCCGATACCGGAGTCTCTACCATGCACTTCCAGCTGTGGCAGAAAACAACAAAACTTAATCCTGCGCCATGGTTGCAGCGATAATTTAGTTTTGTATTGTAAAGGTGAAAAGAATCTGTTGTTTCATAAAGTTCAAGATTGTATATATTCTCAATATAAGTGGCCTTTGGCCCGCAAAATAATTTTGTTTATTGATCTAATTCTAACAATATGTCGTTAAAGGCACGTCTAATAATTATGAACTTCCTCCAGTTCGCAGTCTGGGGGGCTTATCTCACATCTATGTCGCGTTATCTGGGCCCGGCGGGTATGGGATCACATATCGGGGTTTTCTATTCTGTGCAGGGGATAGTATCCATATTTATGCCTGCACTTATAGGTATTATCGCCGACAGGTGGATACCTGCTCAAAAGCTGTTGGGGATCTGCCACCTGCTGGCAGCCTCTTTTATGCTTTCCGCAGGTTTGTATGGGATGAACGCCGGAACGGATATCTCATTTTCTCTGTTTTTTTCTCTCTATACATTGAGCGTTTCTTTTTACATGCCTACACTGGCACTATCAAACTCTGTAGCATACACAATTCTGGAAAGAGGAGGAATGGATACCGTTAAAGCCTTCCCCCCGATTCGTGTTTTTGGTACCATAGGATTTATTTGCACCATGTGGCTGGTAGATATTATCGGGTTCCAGACCTCAGCCATGCAGTTTGTAGTAAGTGCGATGATTGGATTTGTACTGGGAGCTTACGCTTTTTCACTTCCCAAATGCCCTGTCACTACAAGTAATAAAGATAAAACCCTGTTCCAGGCACTTGGCCTGGATGCATTTAAGCTGTTTAAACAGCGGAAGATGGCGCTTTTTTTTATATTTTCCATGTTTTTGGGTGTATCACTACAGATAACCAACGGTTTTGCCAATCCGTTTATTGCCAGCTTTGAAGCTTTGCCGCAATATGTTAATGCATTCGGGGTGAAACACTCCAACATTCTAATTTCACTTTCTCAAATATCTGAAGCTCTATGTATCTTGCTTATACCTTTCTTTTTGAGGAGATATGGAATAAAGAGCGTAATGCTTATAGCGATGTTTGCCTGGGTTCTGAGGTTCGCTTTCTTCGGGCTGGGTAATCCGGGAAACGGGCTATCGTTGCTTATATTTTCCATGTTGGTTTATGGTGTAGCATTCGATTTTTTCAATGTGTCGGGTTCCCTGTTCGTAGATAAGGAGACACCCCACAATATCCGTGCCAGCGCACAGGGGATGTTTATGTTGATGACCAACGGTATTGGTGCTACCATTGGGACTTTAAGTGCACAGTGGGTGGTGAATCAATATTGCAAGTGGACTGATGTGAGCGTGGGGACAACCACTAAATCGTTGCTGGTGGGAGACTGGCCTAGCGTGTGGTTTATATTTGCCGCATACTCCCTGGTGGTGGCGGTAATGTTTGCATTCCTCTTCAAATATAAACATGTGCGGCAGGTAGAATAGAAATATAAAGTTATCTATTCTGTTTTATCGTAACTAAAGTTTAATCTGTTGACTCCCTGAATTCTTTTGGAGTTTTGTTGTATTTTTTAAGGAATTCCCTGTAAAAGTAGGCCTTGTTGTTGAAACCTGATGCATACATAACTTCTTGAACAGTTCTGTTAGTTGTTTTCAGAAGTTTCCCCGCATACTTAAGCCTTATTGAACGAATAAATTCAGTGGGCGTTTTTTTAGTGATCTCCTTTATTTTACGATAAAGTTGCATCTTGCTGATTGCCGTTTCATTTGCAATGAATTCAATCGTGAGTTCTTCGTTATCAATATTGTCATAAATAACTCTCGTAATATTCAGAATCGTTTCTTTATCTTCTTTGTGGATTAGAGAGCCCTCATATTGTTCAAGAGCGGAGTAGGGGGAATTACTGTACTCTTCCAATATATTTTTTTTGTGAAGCAAGCTTTTAACAATTACTTCTAAATGACGAAAATTGAAAGGTTTGTTGATATAAGCATCGGCACCCACTTCGTAACCTTCAATCTGACTTTCGATGGAACTTTTCGATGATAAAAGTATGATTGGTATATGGCTGGTCATTTCCTGCGTTTTCATTATTTTTACAAATTCAACCCCATTCATTTTCGGCATAATTATGTCGCTGATAACCAGTATTGGATGTTGCCTGTTTACAGCCTGTAATGCTTCCATCCCGTTAGAAGCTTCTATTATACTGTAATTCGGGCTTAAAAGATCTTTTATCATTGAACGGATTTCCCGGTCATCTTCAACTATCAAAACAGATCCATCATTTGAAATATAATCTTGTTCCGGTAATTTATTTTTTTCTTCTAATAGATTGATTTCACTTGATGTAATTGATTTTAATCGTGTTAAGTCAGGCTTATGATATACCTGCTCTAATTCTGCCGATGTTAACTCTAAATTTGGGATACGGACTTCAAACAATGTGTATGTCTCCCCGTCGCTTTCAATACTGATATCTCCTTTTAGGATATTTACTATACTTTTACATAATGCCAGCCCTATACCGTGCCGGGGATAGTCGCCGATAGACATTTGTCTTTCAAGCCGGTTAAGGACTTCAAATTTGTCGAATAAAATGTCATAGTATTCTGATTTTATTCCGATACCGGTATTTTTGATTGAGATTGATAATATCTCATTTTCGACTCTGACTCTAATTTCAATATGTTCTTCATCAGATGTGTATTTTACAGCATTTGACAGCAAATTGAAGATGATTTTTTCGAGATTGTTTCTGTCAGTTCTCCAAACTATGTTTTCATCGGGTATGAAAGTGGTTGTATAATCAATCTTCTTTTGCTCCAATATTTCGATAAAGTTGTCAATCACATATTTAATCAACTCGGAAATATCCACCATTTCAATTTTCAGCTTGAGATGTCCGGTTTCGGCTTTTCTGAATTCCACGAGCTGTTCTATCAGATTCTGCATCCTTTCTGAATTTGATTTTATTACTTGCAGATATTTTTTTGTATAGCTGTCGATCTCTTTTTCTTTCAATAATTTGTCGCAAGGTCCATAGATAAGTGTCAAAGAGTTGGAAAACTCGTGTGCTATATTGGTGAAAAACTGGAGCTTCCCCTGATGGATTTCTTCTGTTTTTTGCCTTTCCAGTTCTTTCATTCTTATACTGTTGTTAAGACTTATGCGATACAATATCATTTTCCTTATAATTACCAGGAGAGTTAAGAAAGAAACAAAGTAGAGGAAATAAGCTAAATTGCTTTTCCACCATGGAGGAGTCATTTCTATTGGCAAACTGTAGAGAGTCTTGCCCCATATTTTATTAGCATTGCTTGTTTTGACTTTAAGTAGATACTTCCCTCTTGGTAAATTAGTGAATACTATTACATTTGATGTTCCTAAGTTAACCCAGGCATCGTGGAACCCTTCCAGCATATATGCTATTTCACATTTCGATGGAGCAATGTAGTCAATGGGTATGAATCGGAAGCTGAAAGATTTGTGTTCGTGTGATAAAGTAAGAACTTCAAGGCCGCCATTTTGTACTAAATAATCGGCCAGATCAGTCTCTGTATTATCAACATGAAATGCGTCAAGCCAGAGTTCAGGCATATATTCATTTTGAATAATTTCAATAGGGTTGAATTCATTGAATCCGCTGATACCTCCAAAATAAAAGAGAGAAGAATATGGACTTGAATAATATGATCCGTCTGAGAACTCATTGTCCTGTAATCCGTCATTTGTAAAGTATGAAATGATACTGTAGGCGTCTTCATCAGTTCCATCCGGAATAAGTTTTGCCAGTCCATGATTGGTGCTTACCCACAAATTATTATTCTTGTCTTCTAGAATACCGTGAATGGTATTGTTTGGCATCCCGTTTTTTTCACTGAAATTAATTACTTCAGGCTGTCCTCTGTTTCTCCAAGTCAGCTTGTTCAGCCCCATACTTGTGCCGACCCATAAACTTCCTTTATTATCTTTATGAATACATAGTACATCGTCGTTGCCATAGCTGTTAACCGATAATTTGAATATTTGAAAAGTTTCGTCAATGATGTTAAATCTGTTTACGCCTCCTCCTCGTGTACCTATCCATAAGTGGGCACTGTCTTCTTTTATAATTGAATACACTATATTATTGCTCAAAGAGGATATCTCTTCATTAAATACAAATTGTTTGTAATCTGTAACTCGGTAAGGGGTTGTTGACAGATCAATTTTCAATTTGTACATGCCATAACCACTTGTCCCTACCCATAAAATATTATCACTGTCCGGTAAAATGGCATAGATAGATGAAAGGGTTAAGTTATGGGGAATATTTAAACTGCGAATTTTTTTCGTTTTCTTATCATAATAATTTATCCCATTACCATCTGTTCCAATCCAGTACTCATTCTCAAAGCCTTTTGCTATTTTGTAAACAGAGTTGCTCAATAACCCATTTTCCATGCTGAATATGTTGCTGAGTTTTAACTTTCCGGATGCCTGTTCTCTTGTAAAGTTATAAATGCCTGATCCCTTAGTGCCAACCCAAAGAGTCCGGCTTTCGTCTTCAAAAAAAGTCCTCACGGCAGAATTTCCAAAATTGAAGGTGTTTTCTGATGAGTAGGTTATGAATTTTTCATCGGAAGGAACAATCTTAAATACTCCTTTCATATCGGTGGCCACCCATATAATATTTTGCGTGCCTCTGTAAACATTCAATACAGGAGTGTTTTCTATTATCGGAATAATTTCATTTTTAAAATCGTACAGATACAGTCCTTTGTTTGTACCAAAAAAAATTGACCCTTCATAAAATCCGATATCATTGATATAGCCAATATCGCTATTGAAAGGAAGTACCTTTAGTTTATCCTGGCATTTATCATATCCATATATTTTATAGTCCGATGTCTGAATTAATATACCACCTGATTTTTGATTGAATAAATTCTCAACATCACTTAATAAAAACAGGCTTGTATCACACACAATTATACGACCATTATGGGTTTTCAATTTAACTGAAACCAGAGATTTTTCTTTAGTTAATATCCATAGATTGTCATCGCTGTCAAAAATGATTTTTTTTACATTCAGTTTTTTATTGAGATTCAGCGGCTCAAAATATTTTTTTTTAAAGTCGAAATAGTACAGGCCTTGTTGATAAACGTATGCAAAAATTTTACCCTGAGAATTTCGGGCAATTAAATATGAGTGTTCGTTTGTTATTTCACGGCGGCTTAGAGAGTCGACAAAAAAACGTTCAAAAACTTTTTCTCTGATATTAAATCTATTTATACCAATGTCTGTGGCAATCCACAAATAATCCCTTTTTTCCTCAATGATATCTCTTACGATGTTGTTGCTTATACTTCGAATATTTCCAGGAGAAGGTTTATAAACCTGAAAACTTTTTCCATCATACAAATTAAGGCCATCCCAGGTCCCAAACCACATAAGTTGATTCGAATCTTGAAAAACAACATTTATGGAACTGTTCGACAAACCATCTTTGTTCGTCAGAGTTTTAATGTCAAAATAAATTGCATAACCCGATACCGGTAAAATAATAAGTAATATGCAGATAATTTTTTTCATTACGATCTAACATTTATTACGCCTGTGTTTAATTCCGGGACTATGATTTTTCTTTTTGCATGCTTTAAGGATGCAGTTATTTAATTATCATGTTGAGACATCTGTTGCGATTGTTAAAATCTATAAACAAATATTTATTATATTATAGAGGCAAATTTACATCTTTTCTCTTTATGATTTTTAAGATTAGCGATACTATTTAAATTTCGCCTGTTTTTAATATCCTGAAAATAGATTGTACTATGTGAATTATCCAATATAAAAGAGTATATATTTTTAAATTGAAAGATAAGTGTACTATTTTGAAAGATTAGGATACCACTGTTTGTCCGTAATAAATTAATTTTGTTTATATATTATTTAAAACATTTATATCATGGATATTGCAAAACGCTTCAGTGAAAACCCATTGTTACGTCCATCTGACCTGCAACCGGGAATAGAAGGAATGGAAATAACCTGTTTACTCAATCCCGGAGTATTCAGGATGAATGGCAAGACCTGGCTTTTATTGCGTGTAGCAGAACGCCCAAAACAAGTAGAAGGAAAGATAAGCTTTCCAGTCTATAGTGAAAGTGGAAAAATAGAGGTACTTGTTTTCGACAAAGATGATCCTCAGTTAGATGCTTCAGACCCACGGGTGATAAAATACAGGGGACAAAATTATCTTACAACTTTATCCTATTTGCGCCTTGTAGTTAGTGACGATGGTGTGCATTTTCGAGAAGACCCCGCCTATCCGCCAATATTTGGCGAAGACTCTCTCGAATCATTTGGTATAGAAGATTGCCGCGTGGCGACGATGGAAGATGGCTTTTACCTTACCTATACAATGGTATCACCAGTTGCGGTAGGTGTTGGCCTGATTGTTACAAATGATTTTAAGACTTACGATCGTAAGGGTATGATATTTCCCCCACACAATAAAGATTGCGCTATTTTTGAAGAAAAGATAAACGGGAAATATTATGCTCTGCATCGTCCAAGTAGTCCCGAACTGGGAGGAAATTACATCTGGCTGGCCGAATCTCCCGACAGGATTCATTGGGGGAACCACAAGTGCATTGCCGTCACCCGACCTGACAGCTGGGATTCGGCGCGAGTAGGAGCCGGAGGTGCACCTGTTAAAACGCCGGAAGGGTGGCTCGAAATATACCATGGTGCAAATGCCGACCACCGGTATTGTTTGGGTGCGTTGCTGCTGGACCTGAACGACCCGTCGAAAGTGCTGGCAAGGAGTGTGGAGCCGATCATGGAACCGGTTGCCGGATACGAAAAAAACGGATTTTTCGGTAATGTTGTCTTCACAAACGGACATTATGTAGAAAATGATACTATTAAAATATTCTACGGTGCGAGTGACGAGGTTATCTGTGGTGCTGAATTTTCAATCAGGGAAATACTGAATTCATTAAAATAGAGATATGTCGAAAAGCATATTGGGAGAATACAAGTTTTTTCGCTCTCAACCACTGAACATAAGGACGCTTCTTGTCACAAACATGTTGTACGCGCTTATATTGCCCATCATAGAGATTTTTGTTGGGGCGTACATAATGCGAAACACTGGCAGTCCTGCTTATGTAGCAATTTACCAGCTTTGTATGTACTGCGGGGTACTGGCTACATCGGTGCTCAACGGGTTAATGTTGAAAAGGTTCAAAGCCTCGTCGCTTTACACTTTCGGCATTTTGTTGTCGGCCGCTGCATTAATGGCAATGATGTTTGTAAACTCAATAGGAATTGTAGAGCTGGGACTGTCAGGATTTGTACTGGGGGCTTCTACAGGTTTTTTCTGGACCAACCGTTACCTGCTAACGCTAAACTCAACAAATGATGAAAACCGGAACTATTTTTTTGGGCTTGAGTCGTTCTTTTTTTCGTTGTGGAGCATAACTGTTCCGTTAATTGTGGGCGCTTTCCTGGTATCGGTAGATGGGTTTGTATTTTTTGGGAGGGTGCTTGATGTGAATAACGGTTATCAATTTATTACCCTGTTCAGCCTGCTTATCGCGATAGCTGCCGGGCTTGTTTTGTCGAAAGGGCACTTCGACAATCCGGTGCAGAAAAGGTTTATCTATACCCGTTTTCATCTGCTTTGGCAAAAACTTTTGACTCTTGCCGGACTAAAAGGGATGGTGCAGGGCTTTTTGGTGACAGCACCGGCCATACTTGTTATGCGCCTTGTCGGTAATGAGGGGTCTTTGGGGTTGATACAAGGTGTGGGCGGATTGCTTACGGCAATCCTGATTTATATATTAGGGCGGATTGCCAAACCCAAACACCGCATGGCAATTTTTGGACTTGGACTGTTTGTCTTTTTTATAGGTACACTGTTTAACGCTATTCTTTTTTCTGCCATTGGTGTTATTTTTTTCGTGTTGTGCAAAGTGTTGTTTCAACCTCTGCACGACTTGGCTTATTTCCCAACTATGATGAAAACCATTGACGCCGTGAAAGCAATTGAAAATAGAAATGAATATGCCTATATCCTCAGTCATGAGGTAGGATTGTTTATTGGCCGCGCTTTCGGAATGAGTTTGTTTATATCACTAGCTTTTTGGGTGTCGGAAGAGTTTGCCTTGAAATATGCGCTGGTAATTGTAGGTGCTATTCAATTGTTATCGCTTCCGCTTGCTAAAAATATCATCAGTGATATAGATAATAAATATAACAAATGATATTAAATATTACTTATTATGAAACCAACATATAAACCTCTTAAACACGAGGATATGAGTAAAAGTGATTTCACTGGAGTTAGATATTTGTACACAATGGCACATTTCAAGCAAGATTGGGCCTGTTCGTCCTGTTTAACACAATTATTAAATACGATATGTTTGCAAGGAAAGAGACTATTAGGAGGGGCTTATTTATTAAAAATAATATTTAACCTCATAATTCTTGGCTGCATTGTTTCGCTATGGTCGTGCAATAAATCTGAAGCATATTATGGAGACCCTGTTGTTCAGGTAAATATTAACAGGGTAGAACTTATGCCCGACATGCCGCAGCCTTACGAACTTCTGGATTGGAAAGAAAAAGCCCGGCAGTTTGACGAGTATGTTTTTGATTTTGATTCCACGTTGCCTGCCGGGCCAATGATTTGGCTTGACAATAATAAGCGCAATTTACCACAGCAAACATTCGGGTTATTTACAGCGGTTCATGACGTGCGGCAGGGAGCAGATGTGAACAACGGCGAATTTCATGAAAGCCTCAACTCCTTAGCAGCAATATTAGGTGCCGGATTGATAGGTATTGACAAAACCAATCAGAACGGATACAACTTTGTGAAAATGATCCAAAACTATTTTAATACAGACAATGGTTGGAATATAATGATGAACAACACAACTCCTGAAGTAGCTCTTTTGGGCGGAGGCTATGGGAGGGACTGGTGGTATGATGTTTTTCCGAACGTGTTGTTTTATAATATCTGTGATGTTTTCCCGGATGTTGATAATGCACAAAACATACAGCGTATGATTGCAGAACAGTTCTGTAAAGCCGATTCGGTGTTAAACGGAAATTACGATTACTCTTACTTTGATTACGCTCAAATGAAGGGTATGATAAACCAGATTCCTCTGCAACAAGATGCTGCAGGAGGTCATGGCTATGTGCTTTATGCGGCATACAAGCAGTTTGGGGATAAGCGCTACCTTGAGCATGCGAAATCTGCCATTGAGGCGTTGGACAATCAAACCGAAAGTCGTTTCTACGAAGTGTTGCTGCCTATTGGCGTTTACACGGCTGCTCGCCTGAATGCCGAGGAGGGAACAGATTACGATGTTGCAAAGATGCTTGACTGGGTTTTCGAGGGGACAAAAAGTGAAAACGGGCGTACCGGATGGGGGATTATTGTGGACAGATGGGGGAAATATGATGTCAGCGGACTGCAAGGGAGCATTACCGATGGTGGTGGTTATGCATTCCTTATGAACAGTATAAAAATGGCTATGCCCCTTGTACCCATGGTAAAGTATGAACCTGAATTCGCTAGGGCTATAGCCAAATGGATGCTGAATAACGTGAATGCATCGCGTCTTTTCTTCCCCGATAAAATACCGGATGCCAATCAATGGCTTCCGGCGATGCAGGGATACACGAATTCCGTTGTTGCTTACGAAGGTTTACGTTACGCGGACGACTTGCAGAGCCCCCGGCTGGAGGGGGTGCACCCCGTTGCCATCGGCGACGGGCCGAAGTGGCACAAAGACAATCCAAAAGAATCCATGTTCAGCCTTTACAGTACGGCACCCGTTGGCATATTTGGGGCTATGATACAAAAAACCAATGTTGAAAAAGTCCTTAAACTTAACTGTAACGTTACAGACTTTTATTCAGATAGAACCTATCCTACTTTTTTGTTATACAATCCGTATAACGAATCTGTGAAAGTGGAGTATACACCCGTGAGAGAGGGAACCGCCCTTTTTGATATTATTTCAAAAACCTACTTGGCCAGATCGGTTGTGGGCAGGGCAGATATAGAGATGCCGGCCGGGCAAGCCTGTGTAATTGTTGAGTTGCCGTCAGGCGGAGAAATTGAAAAAGTGGACAATAAACTTTTGATTGGTGAAGAAATCATATCGTATAAATAACTTAACTTTTGTAAAACATGAAGAAAGCATTATTTTTTGTCATTGTGGTTTGTGCTGCTTTGGGATTGCATGCTCAAACGACTATCAATGTCAGGGGTACTGTTAAAGATGCCCTGACAAATGAAGAACTGATCGGGGTAACCGTACTTGTTGTGGAAACAGGAGCAGGTACTGTTACCGGCGTAAACGGAAACTTTGAATTGGATGTCCCGGTAAATAATACTCTTAGAATATCATACGTAGGATATTCTATCCAGGAAATTGTTATAACAAATCAAACATTTCTGGAGATAAACCTTCAGCCCGAGACTCAATTGATTGATGAGTTAGTTGTTGTTGGATACTCCGTGCAAAAAAAGTCGACTCTTACAGGGGCGGTAGCACCTGTCAACGTTGACGATATGGAGCGACGCCGGGTTGCAGATGTAAGGCAGGCGCTTCAAGGGCAGGTGGCGGGTGTTCAGGTTACTCAAAGTACAGGCGCCCCTGGTGATGAGATAAATATCAGAATCAGGGGAGAGGGTACCATCGGAAACAACAATCCGCTTTATATTGTGGATGGGGTGCCCACCCGGGAATTGGCGTTTATCAATCCTTCCGATATTGAATCGATGACTGTGCTGAAAGACGCTTCTGCTGCTGCTATTTACGGCTCGAGGGCCTCGGCCGGGGTAATTGTTATTACTACAAAAAGCGGGGTAGCGGGAAAAACTAATTTCGACATTAACTTTTTCAGCGGTATACAACAGGCTTCAAATCTTCCCAAGATGCTGAATTCCGTACAGTATATGAATGTTGTGGAAAAGGCGTGGAACAATGCCGGATATTCCGGAACAAATCCTTATACTGCAGATAAGGGGCGGAGTGATTTTGCAAACACCGACTGGTTAGATGAACTTTTTGAACCGGGCTATACTAATAATATTCAGATGACGGCAAGCGGAGGCAGTGATAAACTGCAGTACTTACTCTCCGTGGGATATGTTACACAAGATGGTATTGTTGTATATGATAACGATAAATACAATCGATTCAATTTTCGTACAAATATCAATGCCAATCTGACGGAAAGAATAAAAGTAGGTACCAATATGCAACTTTCTTATGCCATCCAGGATAAACTTTCGTCTAAAGGCGACACTCCCGGAATAATAAGACACGCGCTTTTGCGTCCACCGGTAATTTCCGTATTCAAGTCGCCCAACGATCCCACATATTCAGAAAAAAACCCTTTTACCGATCTGCCTTTTTATATTCATAACAACAGGGATACTGGAGGATGGGAAAGTGATAAGTATGAATGGACACAAAACCCGATTGCTCTAGCTTATTTCACTGACGACACCCGCTCGCATTTTAAAACATTCGGAAACCTTTTCGGAGAGATCGCTTTCTTGCCCGAAAAAGAGCTTAGATTCAGGACCAATGCAGGTGTTGATTTGAACTTTCGTCATGAAAAGGCTTTTTTTGCCAATTTTGGCGATGATGATGGCGGCGGAAGCCAGATAGATCGTGGTTTAGGCCGCCAAAACAGGCCCAATGGATTAAATGAATACAGGGGCGAAGAGCTGACTTTTACCTGGAATAACACATTGAGTTATGATAAAATGTTTGACCTTCACTCACTCAATGCGTTGGTCGGGAGTGAATTTATCACCAATTACGGATCGGGAATAAATGCTTCAAGAAGAAGATATGAGTATGATACCGAGAAGTTCAGATATATTGATTTTGGGAGTACCGAACAGGATTTATGGAATGGGGGCAGTGGATCTGAATGGGCATTGATGTCATACTTTACCTCGTTGACTTATGTATATGATATGAGGTATATGCTCACGGCTAACTTCAGGGCAGATGCTTCTTCGCGGTTTGCAGAAAAAAACCGGTGGGGATACTTCCCTTCTTTGTCAGCCGGCTGGAAATTGTCTGAAGAGCAATTTATGAAAAAACATGACTGGCTTTCCGACTTGAAGCTAAGGGGAAGCATCGGACAGCTGGGAAATCAGGAAATTGCCAATTACGCTTATCTTACGTTGATAAGAAAAGATGGAGACAAATATCTTATCTCCAGGTATGGGAATCCCGATTTAAAGTGGGAAACCACCACTCAGTATAACATAGGTATTGATGCAGGTATCTTTAGAAACAGATTGTATTTTACCGCAGACTATTTTCAGAAATATACTACGGACATACTGTTGCCTATAAGCCTCCCAAGTATAGTTGGTGACGTGCAGCCTACCATAGTTAATGCAGGTGAAGTGAGCAATCGTGGCTGGGAATTTGGTATAATGCTTCGCAATTCCGAAAGTGCATTTAAATATAATATCAATGCCAACTTGTCTACCGTAAAAAACCGGGTGGAAAAGCTGCATCCGAACCTTCCCAGTCTGGTAGGATCAGTTACAAGAACGGAGCCAGGGCAGCCGCTTAATGCCTATTACGGATATGTTTTCGATGGAGTATATCAAAATGCAAACGAAATAAGTACTCACCTGCACGGCACAACCAACCCAACTCCTGTGCCAGGTGATATTCGTTTTAAAGACAGGAATAACGATGGAAGAATTGACGACCACGACAGGGATTTCATCGGCGATCCTAACCCGGGATTGTTGTACGGATTGAACTTTTCAGGTTCGTATAAAAATTTCGACATTGCTATACTCTTTCAAGGTGTCGGAAGTGTGGACAGGTACAACGACTCTAAAAAAATAATTGATTATGATACGCGACCGTTTAATTACACCACAAATATTTTGAAAGCATGGGATGGAGAGGGGTCAACCAACAAAATTCCACGTGTGAGTTTTACCGACAATGGAAGTAGCAGAGTATCGAGTATATTTGTTGAGGATGCTTCCTACTTAAGATTGAAAAATATTGAACTCGGATACTCTTTTACAAACATCAAAAAACTTGGCATGCAAAATATAAGGATCTATATGTCGGGTCAAAATCTATTTACACTGACCGGATATTCAGGACTCGACCCGGAATCTACGGATTTGATTGATATGGGGACCTATCCACAGTCGAGGTCCTTTATTTGCGGAATAAATCTATCTTTTTAAACAACTTAAATCTTTTGGATAATGAAATATTATAGGAATCTGTTTTTATTTATAATAGGGGTGTTTCTGTTGTCAGGATGCGAAGGCTATCTGTCGAAAGACCCTATAGGCCTGCTTACGCCCGATCAGGTTGATATGCAGCCAACGGTTACCACTGTACAATATGCTGTAAGTTCATCGTATCAACTGCTTTCAAGCACGCTGAATATTATAGGTGAATGGGGATGGAGTGACGGAACAGTTACCAGAGGCGATTTTATTCTTCAGGATATAGCTTCCGATGATGTACAGAAAAAATGGAACCCCGATGGAGACCAGGCATGGATGGATGAGTTCAATAACTTTAGTTTTATTGCCTCAAATGGGGGATTTAATGGGCAGTGGACATATAATTATGAAGGAGTTTCGAGAGTAAATACAGCTATCGACTATTTAACCGATGAAGAGATGATGGCTAAGCTTAATTTTAACAAAGCTGAACAAAACAGGCTTTTAGGAGAGGTGTACTTTTTAAGGGCATTTTACTATTTTGATTTGGTGACGAATTTCGGAGGGGTTCCACTGTTGTTGAAGCCGCTAACATCTTTTAATGAGGCTTATGAAGTCGCTGTAAGGGCAACAGCCGATGAGGTGTGGACTCAGATTGATAAGGATTTAAACAATGCAAGGGGACTGTTGCCTGATGCCAAATATTCTCATCAACAAGAAAAATGGCGAGTGTCAAAAGGAGCGGTTATGGCCCTTCAGGCGAAAGTGGCTCTGTTTAATGAAAGATGGCAGGAAGTTATTACTCTTGTAGGTGAACTAGAAGGCAGCGGATATTATAGCTTAAACAGCAATTACTTCGATAGCTTTGATGTGAATAAAAAATTTCAGGAACAAGAAGTGATTTTTTGCTATGATCACGAATCAGCCCAGACCCCAAGAAAAGGTAACGGCCTGTGTGCTCTGCTGGGTTGGGGATTCGTGGCTCCTGAGGTATCGTTTATTGCGGCTTTTGAGGAAAACGACCCAAGACTACTCTACACTGTAGATATTGAATCAAGGAATGTGAATAAAATATTGGGGACTCTCGACGGGGAATTTAAAGGTGATGATGATGCTCCAAGCAGCAGAGTTTACATTCGCTTTGCCGATGTTCTGTTGTGGAAGGCAGAAGCGTTGTTGAAAACCGGTAAATTAAAAGAAGCTATCGGCATTATAAACCTGATTCGTCGTAGAGCCGGAAGCTCGGTTACAGCCGACGGAACTCAGCCACCAGCCGGAACATTGCCCGACAGAAATGTAAATGAGTCAAATATTACTGTTGTCACAAACTGGTTGATTCACGAAAGAAGAGTTGAGCTGGGATTTGAGTCCCATCGTTTTCGGGATCTTAAACGCTGGGGTATTGCAGAAGAAGTGTTAGGAGAGAGAGGGTTTCAGAGTGTGCATTACCTGTATCCCATTCCACAAAGGGAGATAGATAAATCAGGTGGGACTATTGTTCAAAATGAAGGTTATTGACAACTGATTAAGTTCACATAGTGTTTTGTCCCTGAATATATGTGCAAAAAGAGAGGGTAAGATCATATTATGATACATACCCTCTCTTTTTCAAACTTATTAAACTGGTAAATACCAGTTGTCATTTTATTCTGCCACTTTAGGCATCATTACAACTGTTTTTCTGTTGCCCTGGTTCAGCAATTTTGCTGCAAATTCCTGAATATCCTTACTTGTAACAGCATTTACAGTCTCAATATAGTTTGTGTGATTGTCTTCACCATAAAAATATTTTGTATCGAGAATATTTGTCCAATAACTGTTCTCTTTTAGGTTTTCCTTATAGCTTTTATTCATGTACTCTTTTACTTTTGTGAAATCGGTTTTACGTGGACCGTTTAAAGCTATATCATCCAGTATATCCAGGATAATTTGATTCAGGTACTCCATCTTTTCAGGGTCGGTGTCGAACATAATCTGCAGCATGGTTTGTCCTTCGGGATAACGGGAGATTGAGCCTCCTGCATATACACCGTATGTACCACCCTCCTCTTCTCGTACTTTCTCGGTATATACGATATCCAGCACCTGGTCGAACATACTCATCAGAATCTGATTTTTCATATTTCGTTCAGTTACTCCTGAAATAGCGTTAAAGACTGAAGCTTTAGGGTTCTGCATCTCTCTGCGGAAAATGTTTGTTAATTCACCCTTCACGAAGTCCATTGGCACTTTGCTAAATTCATCTTTTGCCGCTTTACCGGGCAGCGATGCCAGATATAATTCAACCACCGGACGAACCTTCTCTTCATCTATGTTACCAACGAAGGTAAATACAAAACTACCCGGATTGGCAAACTGTTCTTTGTACATCTCCATAACACGGTCGTAGCTGATCTCTTTTAAATCTTCAGGTTTTAACCTTTTTGTAAGCTGATTGTTTCCGTATATTGCAGCGGTTACTGAGTCGCTGAAAGCGACCATAGGCTCGGCTTCCTGATTTTTGAGCTGAGTCTCCATGCGCTGAATATACGACTGGAATGCATCTTCATCTTTGCGTGGCGCAGTGAAATAGAGATAGACCAACTGAAGCATGGTCTCAAAATCTTTGATTGAGGAAGAACCGTTGAAATCGCGTTTAATTAGGCTGACATTTGGACGGGCCGATGCAGTTTTGCCGGCTAGCACCTTGGGCAGATCGGTAGCACTGAAATTACCTACACCTCCAAGGGTCATAACATTACTCATCATCCTGCTGTTAATAGGGTCCTGAAGCGCATATCGCGAATATCCCCCCTCACTGGTGCCTGTCATAAGGATCTGATCATCTTTAAAGTCCGTGTTTTTAAGAATCACTTTTATCCCGTTCTGCAATGTCCATACGGTGGCATCCATTGTCTCATCTTTTTCAATTTTGACAATTTTTCCAGGCACCGGAGGCGTTGACACCAACGGTTCATTGATTACCTGTTCGGCATAGGGTTCAATGGTTTCGGCTTTTACAGAATTTAAGACTGCAAGTAGCTCATCGCCAGTAGGGTATATTAACTCGTCTTTTTGAGGACCAGTAACTGAGATCACAATATTTTCGTCCCCTATAAGTTGCTGAATGGTCTGATTAACAGCTTCAACCGGGATATTTGGAGCTACTGCCTGCATGAACTGATACTCATATTCAATACCGGGAATAGGTTCCCCGTCAGTGAATGCACGCACATATTCCTGTGAATATGCAGAGTTATTCTGTTTATCGCGGTTATTGTAGGCATTCTCGTAACTTTTAAGGATATTTGTGCGGACAATCTCATATTCCGATGCAGTAAACCCATGTTTTTTTACTCTTTCGGTTTCGCGGATTATTGCTGCCAGTGCATCCTCAATCTTATCTTCCGCGCTTCCGGCAATTACTGTCCATGCGTCTTTGGTTTTTGCTACAAAGTAATCGCTATCATAAGCATATGCAGTAGTGAAAGGAGCGTCCGGTTTCTGAATGATCTCGGAAAAGCGCTGATTAATCATCGATGATGCTGCATTCAATACATATTGTGTTAAATACCCTGCTTGTGTTCTCTTTAACTCATCGGGCATCGGTTCGTGTTTGTAATATAACATAACCCGGGTATTTCTTGCTTCTTTGTCGGTAGCGATAGCCACAATAGGTTCTTTATTGTCAGGTACGGGGAAATATTCACGTTCAGCTCTATCTGCATCAAGTGTTATGGGAGAAAACAACTCTTTTATCTTTTGTTCCATCTCATCCACATTTACATCACCCACTACAATAATACCTTGCAGGTCCGGGCGATACCATTTGTGGTAATATGCCCTTATCTCTTCAGGTTTAAAATTATTTATAACATCAATGCTGCCTATAGGCATCCGTTTGGCATATTTGCTGTCGGGGTACATCACGGGAAGCAGCTGATCCCACAGGCGCTGCTGTGCTCCTCCGCGGGTACGCCACTCTTCGCGGATAACACCCCGTTCGTTTTCCAGCTCAGCATCTTCCAGTGCAATAGCATTAGACCAGTCATGCAGCACCAGCAGTGCCGAATCAATTAAGTTCTGATTGGTAGTGGGGATGTTAGTCATGAAATAGACTGTTTCATCGAAAGAGGTGTAGGCATTAATATTTGTGCCGAATTTTATTCCGTTGTCCTGCAGATAGTTGAGCATATTTTTCCCGGGGAAGTTTTTTGTTCCGTTAAAAGCCATATGCTCCAGAAAGTGAGCCAGCCCCGCCTGATTGTCTTCTTCCTGCATTGACCCCACCTTTTGTGCTATATAAAAGTCGGCCCTGTTTTCGGGAAGCTTATTATGACGTATGTAATACGTCAGCCCGTTTTCAAGTTTCCCTGTCCTCACTTTGGGGTCAACAGGGAGCGGCTGGTTTTGTTGCGAGAAAGCAACAAGTCCAACCGCAAGAAAAAATAGAGTAAAAATTTTCTTCATAACAGTTTTTTTTAGAAGAGTAGATTTTTTAAAATTAATATTTAACAACAGAACTTTCGCTTCTGTTATATTACAGCTAAAAACATCACTATAATGGCAAAATGTTATTAGACTGTGGTGAGTGCCCTTAAAAAATGCTATATATTTAGCTATATACTCATTTAGTTGACACCAGCGAAAGTTGAAAGAATTACTTATGATCTGATGAAAGATACCTGTTTCCGAAATAGCTTAAAGGTAAACTATATTCTGTCCAAAACTATTTTAACCAGGTCTTCCGTCGATCCTTTGTAATCGGCGTTAGAATTCAGAGCTACGCGATTTGCTATAATGGCACAAACAGTCATTGCCTTATGTCCCATCAATTTACTTAATCCTGCGATAGCGGAACTCTCCATCTCATAGTTGGTTATAGAGTATCCGTTGAAACTGAACGATTCTATCCTGGCATTCAACTCAGGATAGGCAAGAGGGAGGCGTACATGCCTTCCCTGAGGCCCGTAGAATCCTATAGCCGAAATGGTAACACCCCTTATCATATCATAACCTATGCGATCGACCAACTCTTCGTCAGCACTCACCACATAAGGGGAACAGTGATAGGGCGACCAGTTGACATGTCTCTGAAAAGCTTCTTCGAATTCTTCTTCACGAATTTTTGCCGAGTTGGCATAATAATGGATAAGCCCATCGAACCCGATAGATTTTTCAGATACAACATATGATCCCACAGGGCAATGAGGCTGCATGCCTCCCGATGTGCCAACCCGTATCATGGTGAGTTGCTTGAACTCATCTTTAACCTTTCGAGTATTAAAGTCGATATTTGCCAGTGCATCCAACTCTGTAAGCACAATGTCGATATTATCGGTACCGATACCGTGAGATAGTGCAGTAATTCGTTTTCCCTTGTACATTCCTGTGACAGTATGAAATTCACGGCTCTGCACATCACATTCAATAGTGTCGAAAAATGATGCTGTCATTGTCACACGATCAGGATCGCCCATCATCACAATCTTATCTGAAAGCTGTTCGGGTTTTATATGAAGATGAAAAGCACTTCCATCGGAGTTTATTATTAATTCCGATTCAGGTATTATTCTCATAATATTTATTGGTGTTGGTTATATCTATTCTGTTACTTTTTATTGTTTCCTCCGCCTTGGGGCTTCGCTATTGAATCTCTCATATCGGTGTCGGCTTTAATATTTTCCATACGGTAATAATCCATAATACCCAGATTACCGTTTCTGAATGCTTCAGCCATGGCTATTGGTACTTCGGCTTCGGCTTCTATCACCTTGGCACGGGCTTCCTGAGCTTTAGCTTTCATCTCCTGTTCAAGGGCTATTGCCATAGCGCGTCGCTCTTCGGCACGTGCCTGGGCAATATTTTTGTCTGCCTGCGCCTGATCCATCTGAAGAACAGCTCCAATATTTTTACCTATATCAATGTCTGCGATATCAATTGAGAGAATTTCGAACGCTGTTCCTGCATCCAGCCCTTTTTTAAGTACCAGTTTTGATATGGAATCGGGGTTTTCGAGCACCGACTTGTGCGAGACTGCGGATCCTATGGAGGACACAATGCCTTCACCTACACGGGCGAGAATGGTCTCCTCCCCGGCACCACCTACTAACCTTTTAATGTTTGCACGTACTGTTACTCGGGCTTTTGCTATCAACTGGATACCATCGATGGCAACGGCTGTAACCGGCGGAGTATCAATCACTTTTGGATTTACAGACATCTGTACTGCCTGAAGAACGTCACGGCCTGCCAGGTCGATAGCGGTTCCCATCTGAAAAGTAAGATCGATGTTTGCTTTTGAAGCAGATACCAGGGCATGAACCACTTTTTCAACGTGTCCACCGGCAAGGTAGTGTGCTTCAAGATTATCTCTTGTTACATTTTTTAATCCCGCCTTGTGCGCTTCAATCATTGCGTATACGATTGTATGTGGCGGGACCCGTCGCAAACGCATTAAAAACAACTGAACGAGTGAAATGTGTACCCCTGCCGACAATGCATTAATCCACAGGAAAAAAGGGACGTAATGGAAAAAAATCAATAAAAAAATGATTATTACGGCAATTGCAACAATTAAGGGAAACGAAAAATCCATAATTTTTTGTTTTTGGTGTTATTATTTATTGAATTATTTTATAACAAAGTTTCTATAAGCCACATAATCCATTAATTTTCAACAAAATAAACTTAGCTATAACTGTATGGCCTTTTTGCTGATTGTCAGGTGTTTAAATAAACATTTACAAATTATTTTTATTATTCAGATCTGAAATTATCAGACATTCAGCTTGTGACATAATTAATATACTTTCGTATCTGTCTCGATTTCAGCTAAATCATCCGTTATGCTGTATTTTTATATAGCTGTATTATCTCCTTTTTACAATGACATTGTATGTATTCACTTTTACAACCTCAATCTCTGTCTCTTCATCAATTAATTCGCCATTGAAAGATTTTCCTTCTACTTCTACATCGTTAACCATTACCTTTCCAATTGGATTAAGGCGGGAGAGAGATATTCCTGTATCACCAGCATTAATTTTCTGAAGATTTCCGGTATCAACTTTCCCCTCGATATTTGCCTCAAGTGAGATCTTTCGCAACGATTTAGATTTTATAAGCCAGAAAAACGTACCCCCCAGCGCCAGCGAAGCTGCTGCTATGGTTATATTTCCCGCACTGGTCCCCAGGAAAATGTAAGCATAAACAATTCCGCCTATCAGGAAGATAGCTCCTGCTATACCTGCTATGCTGATTCCCGGGAGTAAGAATATCTCAATAAGCATGAAAAGTACACCCAGTGCTATCACGGCAATTACAATGATGAGGTCGAGAGTCATATAAGGGATTACTTTTATTTAAAATTATTTAGTATTTCTTCGTTCCTTGCCTCAATTTTTAGTCTGTTTACCTCTCTGAAGAGTGATTCAGTCTCTTTTTCCAGGTGCAGTATTGTGCTATTCAAATTGTTATTTGATAAACCTCCTTCTGCATACTGATCCCGTTTTTCGGAAAGCTCCTTATTCAAATCGTTAAGTTGTTTCTCCAGGCCCATTGCCTGTGAGTACACAGATCTGGCTTTGCTGTTTTTAAAATCGGAAAGCGAATGATAGGTAGTTCTGTCGTTGATCACGAACTCAAAATCACCTCTCTTTGGTTGATTAGGAACTGTTTCCTGCCGTGCTTTCACACGTAGTGAAGCGTACTCGGCCCCTTTTTTCCAAGTTTCGGCAATAGAGGATATCTTTGCACGGTTTGCAAGTTGTTTTTCGTCTTCACTTTCGAGCAGAATAATCTGTTGATTCGGAATGAACGTGTATACACAAACTGAGTCGGCCGGTTGGAAACGGTCTGACGCAAACCACCCGATCTCCTTCTCTTCGTCAATCACCATCATGTAGTCGTTGAACGGTGAGTTGAACGGCATATTCAGTTGATTTGGGTTGAGATATGAATCGGCAGTCAGGTTATAACGGGTAATATACAGGTCATAGCCGCCGAACGACTGATGTCCTGTTGATGCAAAATAGATGGTCATCCCGTCGTTCATCACAAAAGGATAGGCCTGGTCTCCTTCCATATTAATATTTTCCGGCAGTTTTTTCTCATTCCCGAATGTGTCGAGTAGTTTGTCCATTGTAAACAGATCGAGTCCTTTTACCTGATCGCCCTGCGAATAATAGACTTTGTCTTTCCGCTCATTCATATACAGTGTTTTATCTGTTTTTGACAAATTGGGAAAAAAATCGTTCAGCGGTACCAGTGAGCCTGAAGATGCGCTCAGGTTATAGGCAGATAGGAGATCTGCTTTTGGAAGCACCAGGCTGTCAATAATCTGTATGTCTTCTGTTCTTTTGACAGCTTTTTTCAGTTTTTCGGCATAAATGCGTTTTTGAGCCAGTTTTTCCAGAGCGTCATTGTTCCTGCGGTTTGCCCGTTGATATTTTTCGAACTCCTTTTCCGCATCTTCAAAACGGTACGTTTTGGAATAGAGTTCGCCAAGGTATATGTATGCTTCGGTGATTTTCTTTTGTGATGCAAAAGTGAGATACTTTTCGGCTTCAATTAATTTGCCTGTTTCATACAGGCAAACTCCCAGCCATTGATTTACTGAAGCGTTATTGGGATTATTGAAGTATTCTGCCCTGAAAACAGGAAGTGCATGGGCAAACCTTCCCTCCAGATACATTTTTTTCGCTTCATCAAGTGTTTGAGCCTGTAAAGCGAAAGCTAATGTGCTAAACAGAAGAGTAAGAAAGATATGTTGTTTCTTCATCATCATTTTTACTGATTTTCAAAGATAGTGAAAAAAATATTCAATCGATTCAAATATTTATGATTTTCTCTTTTTTCACTATCTTTGAGGCCTGAAAAAAATTCCTCTTATGCAAGAAAAAATTATAATACTCGATTTCGGTTCACAAACCACACAGCTTATTGGAAGGCGTGTGAGAGAATTAAAAACTTATTGCGAGATAGTACCATACAATAAATTCCCATTCGGAGATACCTCAGTTAAAGGGGTAATCCTTTCCGGTAGTCCTTTTTCGGTTAATGATGCGAATGCGTTCAAAACCGATTTAAATGAAATACGCGGTAAATATCCGGTGTTGGGTATATGCTATGGAGCTCAGCTTATGGTGGTGTCGTCAGGCGGCGAGGTAGGCAGGATTAATGCCCGCGAGTATGGCCGCGCACACTTGAACGTGAGCGCAGTTGATGATTTGCTTTTAGGCAACATATCACAAAATAGTCAGGTGTGGATGTCTCACGGTGACACAATAGCTCGTATCCCTGATAATTTCAAAGTTATTGCATCTACAGGAGATGTTAAGCCGGCTGCATATAAGATCGATGGAGAACTTACTTGGGGGGTTCAGTTCCACCCCGAAGTATTTCATACAGACGAAGGGACACAAATATTGGATAATTTCCTTTCCATTTGTAAAGTAAATAAAGAGTGGACTCCGGCATCGTTTATCGAAGCTACTGTCAGGGAGCTGAAAGAGGAGCTGGGTGACGACAAGGTAATTCTGGCTCTTTCAGGAGGTGTGGACTCTTCGGTTACCGGGGTATTGTTAAACAGAGCTATCGGAAAAAACCTTACCTGCATTTTCGTAGACCATGGGTTGTTACGCAAAAACGAATTTAAAACTGTTCTGGCAAACTATGAGCATTTAGGACTTAATGTGATTGGTGTGGATGCGAAAAATCGCTTCTACAAAGAGCTGGCCGGTGTTACTGACCCTGAAAGGAAACGTAAGATAATTGGTAAAGGATTTATAGATGTTTTCGAAGAAGAAGCACATAAACTAAAAGATATAAAATGGCTTGCCCAGGGAACCATCTATCCCGATATTATTGAGTCGCTTTCCATTACAGGTGTCACAATTAAAAGCCACCATAACGTAGGCGGGCTTCCTGAAAAGATGCATCTTAAACTGTGTGAGCCTCTGAGGTTGCTGTTCAAGGATGAAGTACGTAAGATAGGGCTGGAATTAGGAATAGATCCTTCCCTTATTAACCGCCATCCTTTTCCGGGACCGGGGTTGGGTATTCGCATACTGGGAGCTATAACGCCCGAAAAGGTGCGGATTGTACAGGATGCTGACGAAATATTTATTTCAAATCTTCGTACTGCAGGACTTTACAACAAAGTATGGCAGGCCGGTGCTATTCTCTTGCCGGTACAATCGGTGGGAGTGATGGGTGATGAACGTACATATGAAAACACCATCGCTTTGCGTGCGGTTACTTCTACCGATGCAATGACTGCTGACTGGTCGCGCTTGCCTTACGATTTCCTGGCAAAGGTATCAAATGAGATCATCAACAAGGTGAAGGGAGTCAACCGGGTAGTTTACGATATCTCATCAAAACCTCCAGCAACAATTGAGTGGGAGTAGATAGCATGTACTCAAAGCTTCCTGGCAGTTGAACTTGCAAAGATAGCAACAATAGCAATAATAGAGAGAGGGTAGTTAACGTATGGGCTGTTTCAGTTCGGGATAAGCTATACGGGTGTGATATACCGTTTTCAGTTTATCAACAAAAACATCCTTCACTGTCTGAATATCTCTGAATGTGATGGGAGCTATTCTGAAATATCCTTCATTCATCTGTGAATCAATTATTTTGTCAACCAGGTTGCGAATAGATTGTTCTGTATATTCCGGGAGGCTTCGCGACGATGCCTCCACCGCATCGGCCATCATCATAATTGCTGTCTCTTTGGAAAAAGGATTCGGCCCGGGATATAGAAAATCGGCTTCATTGGCCTCTTTCCCGGGGTTGGCATTTTTCCATGAGATATAAAAATATTTCGGCATGCTTGTTCCGTGATGTGTTTCAATAAAATCGATAATCTGTTGCGGCACGTTGTATTTCTGTGCAATCTTCACCCCATCTTTTACATGATTGATTATGATGCGTGCACTCTCCTCAAAAGGGAGCCCTGCATGAGGGTTCATTCCAGGTGCTTGATTTTCCGTGAAAAAAGCAGGATTCTTTATTTTCCCTATATCGTGATACAAAGCTCCAGTCCTTATAAGAGAGGCATTCGCTCCCAGTTTTGCGGCGGCCGCCATTCCCAGATTTGACACCTGTAATGAGTGCTGGAATGTACCTGGCGCTTTTTCGGAGAGTTCTTTCAACAGAGGTTTATTTATATTTGAAAGTTCTACCAGCGTCACACCTGATATGAATCCGAAAGATTGCTCAACAAGATAGATCAGTGAATAGGAGAACATTATGAAAATAAAGTTTATTGAGAAATATACCAGCATAACCCAGTCGGCCTCCTTTACATTTCCTTCCTGATATAATATCAGCCCAAGATACACCGTAACATAGGTAAGAAGGATAAAAAATGAACTTCTTATAAGCTGAGAACGCTCAGTAAGCTCTTTCAGCATAAAAATAGAGACCATGGCAACTGAAATTTGGATTGCAGTGAACTCGAAAGGAAAAGGCACCATCAGTGAGCTCATGATTACGGTGGTGATACTGGCGAACAAAGCGGTACGTGAATCGATAAAGGTACGTATGAGAATGGTAACTATGGCATATGGAATTATATATACGCTGAATAGTTCAAACCGGACAGTGATACATGTTAGCGCCACAAAGAGCGTTATTAGCAACACCATGAAACTCACATGTTTCCTATTGCGATATTCATGAGGGCGGAAGAATAAAAGGTACATATAAAATGAACCGAACATAAAAAGAATAAGAATAAACTGTCCCAGTATTATCCAGCCATTTTTCGTGGCCCCCCCGCTGCGTTCTTCAGTCACACGTTTCAGTGAAGAGAGTATGTTATATGTGCGTGAGTCAACAATCTCTCCCTGGTCAATAATTCTTTGTCCCTGCTGCACCATGCCGCGGCTGATATCAACCTGCTGAATAAATTCATTTTGCGCTTTCTCTGATGTTGCCGCATCGTAAATTATATTCTCTCTGATATACTCATTTATATCAGCCGTTTTCAGAATGTTTGCATCTATATTTGCAGGGGCATCGCTCAATATCTTTTCATATGCGGTACGTATTGTATAAAGTGATTCTATCGACCTGGCTTGTGCAACATTCTCTTCTTTTATTCGCAGAGTCTTTGTCTTTGACTCATGTATGAGGTCGTAGTCGATTGAGCGCATTATGCCGTTGTTGTATATCTCGTTAAGCTTGTCGCGGATATACAGTTTATATCCGGGAGAGAGAGTGGCAAGTTTGGCATTCAGGTTTACATCAGCATCAAAGTCGGCAATGGCATTTTTCTGTACATCATAATTTATAATGAAGTAGGGTTCGTAAAATTGCAAAATACTGTCCTGCTCTGTCTTTAACTGCTCTGCAGGCTTGTAGATGGGGAAATCAAATGGAGCCGTCAACAGGCCATACTGCCAGGGTCTCCCTTCATTGAACGAATATTTGAAACTACCCTGACGGGGAAAAATATAGGTTATGAAGAGTACAGCGACAATAAATACCAAAGGAACAAAAATTCTTGTTCTGACTCTTATTTTCTTTTTTTTTGATGATGAACTGTTCATGCCTCTTTGTGTTAACGTTGTGAGGTTATTATACAACAACTGAACTACTGAATTGTTTGTATATTATGGACCTTTCTCTGTGGTACTACAAGTTTTTCAGAGTGAAATCAGCTTCATTATTTCACGTGTCGCCCCAGCGTTTCCGAATATATATTCTTTTGCTTTCACACCGGCATTTATCCTCGATGATGAATCAAGAGCCATCTCATCCATCTTTTTGTTGAATTCTGTCTTGTTGCTGATGGAAAATCCACCTCCGTTAGTTATAAGGCCATGAGCTTCAATGAACTTTGAGTATCTTGGCCCGAAGATGACAGGTATGCCATACACCGCCGCTTCGGGCAAATTGTGAATTCCCTCTCCAAATCCGCCTCCTATATAGGCTATCTGGCCGTATCGATAAATGGAAGAGAGTAATCCGAAGCAATCGATTATAAGACATTCACACTGTGTAATATTTTCCTCGGTAGCATTTGAATAACGCAAGTGTGCGCGTTTCAGCTTCTTTTCTATCTCCCTTAGACGTGGCTCGTCAATCTCATGAGGTGCTATAATCAGTTTCAATCCACTGTGAGTGTTAAAGTAATCGATCAGTAGATCTTCGTCCGGGGCCCAGGAACTGCCTGCTACGATGACGATTGACTTTTTATCAGCAAATTTTTCAACTACCGGCAGTTCCTTTGCATTATTCCGCACCTCTATTACTCTGTCGATACGTGTATCACCGGCAAGTGTGACATTTTCAATGCCTTTACCTTTCAGGAGTTTAGCCGATAGTTCGTCCTGAACAAAAAAGTGTGAGTAAAAGCGAAGCATTTTCCCGTAACGTGTCAGTCTGTTCTTAAAAAAGGGCTGACCAGGCCTGAATACTGCAGAGGCCAGATAGACAGGGATCTTCCGAAGAAAGCTTTCGTGAATATAGTTATACCAAAACTCATATTTGATGAAAATGGCGATGAAAGGATTCGCCAGATCCAGAAATCGGCGTACGTTCTTTTTTGTGTCGAACGGCAGATAACACACTATATCGGCCAAAGGATAATCTTTTCTAACTTCATATCCCGACGGAGAAAAAAAGGTAAGCAGAATTTTATACTCAGGATGCTCTTTTGTTATCGCCTCAATAAGGGGGCGGGCTTGTTCAAACTCACCCAATGAGGCTGCATGTAGCCATATGTAACGGGACTCCCGGTCTATCTTCTCTTTCAGTTTGCTGAATGTAGCTTTCTGCCCGCTGACCATCAGACGCGCTTTTTTTTTAAAAAGTGCAGCCAGGCGTATAAAAAACGCCATAAAAAAAATTCCTATATTATACATTCTCCTGAACTGGTATGGTATCAATAGCTTGTTGCAGCCTGGAAAGAGTCTCCTCTTTTCCGATAACTTCGGTTATGTTGAACATGTGAGGGCCTTTCCCTACGCCAACAATTGCCAAGCGGAACGCGTTCATTATGTTCCCGGTATGAAAGCAGTTATTCTTAATCCAATCCATTACTGCCTTTTCCTGATTTTCTGCTGAAAAGTCTGTCATATTTTCAATCAGTCCAATTAGTTGTTTCATCTGGCCGGGAGTCTCTTTTTTCCAACGTTTGCGAATGGTCTTTTCATCGTATGCGGCTGGGGCGACAAAGAAGTATGAGGATTGATCCCAAAGCTCTTTCACAAAATGTACGCGGTCTTTTACAAGTGCCACTACTTTGACCACTTTTTCGGCAGGTGCATTTACCCCTTTTTCCAGTAGGATGGGGGCAAACATACCGGCTAACTCATTGTTGGAGGTGTGGAGTATATACTGATGGTTGTACCACTTGGCTTTTTCAACATCGAATTTTGCTCCGCTTTTACTGCACCGCTCAAATGAAAACGCCTGTACAAGTTCTTCCAGAGAGAATATTTCCTTCTCTGTTCCGGGGTTCCATCCCAAAAAAGCAAGGAAATTAATTACCGCTTCAGGTAGATAACCGCTTTCACGGTAACCCGAAGAGACCTCTCCCGATACAGGATCCCTCCACTCTAACGGGAAAACTGGAAAACCGAGACGGTCTCCATCGCGTTTACTCAGCTTGCCGCTTCCTTCAGGTTTTAACAGGAGGGGGAGATGTGCGAACCGGGGCATGGCCTCTTCCCAGCCAAAGCTCTTGTATAGCCATACGTGCAGCGGTGCAGAGGGCAACCACTCTTCTCCGCGGATTACGTGCGTGATCTCCATCAGGTGATCGTCAACCACGTTCGCAAGATGATATGTTGGCAGTTCGTCCGATGATTTGTATATTACCTTATCATCCACGACTGAAGAGTTGATAGCCACCTTGCCGCGAATCATATCGTCCACAATGATTTCGTTATCAGGCTCAATTTTAATCCGGACAACATATTGCATCCCCGATTTTATAAGTAAATCAGTCTCTTTCTCAGTCAAGGTGAGAGAGTTGCGCATGTTGTTCCTTGTCGATGCATCGTATTGAAAATTGGGAATTTCCGATCTTTTGGCATCCAGCTCTTCAGGTGTATCAAAGGCAATATAGGCTGCTCCTTTCTCAAGTAATAATTTAACATGCTCTTTGTATATTTCCCTGCGTTGCGACTGTTTATAGGGACCGTAACTTCCACCCTTCCGGGGGCTTTCATCAAATTGGAGGCCAAGCCAGTCGAATGTCTCCTGTATATACTCTTCCGCTCCAGGAACAAACCGCGCAGAATCGGTATCTTCAATACGAAGGATGAAATCACCCCCCTGCTGTTTGGCATATAGGTAGTTATACAATGCTGTCCGTACTCCCCCAATATGTAGGGGGCCTGTGGGACTGGGTGCGAAACGGACTCTTCTCTTATGACACATAATTTTACGGTACTTTTTTTTTAAACGGTGCAAAGATAGCAAAAATCGTTAAAATGAACACGATAAACAGAGCGGGAATTCATCTTCCAGAGTCAACCCGCAAGTGCAATATTACTTAAATTGTATGTATAACTCATTTTTTGGTAAACCGAAGCCCTGTTTCCTTTTGGTCCCCTGTTATGTTTATGATCTGTTTTATGTTTAATTTAATTCAAGTTTCGCATGTATAAATTAAAACTGAGTCTCCTCCGATAAGTCTTTTTTCTTGAAAATTTCAAAAGATAATCATTGATTTTCAATAAGTTGAAAACCAATAAAATTGGGTTTTGAGGTTTTCGGAGAAGACTCAAAACTTATTTAGCTAAATATGGAACCTATAAAATGTTTAGAGGAAAACCATTCGATGAAACAGGCATCATCTGATATGCTGTTCGAGCGAGGCGAGTTATTTATCAGATAGCATGTAAATCGATAAATGAGCCACAAAGCATTGTCAGACTAATATTTAGTTGAATACTTGACATGCGAAACTTGAACTTTTAAAATTAAGTGGATGTACAGTTATGAGCATTAAAAAAAATATTACCGGCTTAAGTTAATTTTTTTCGTTAATGAAGAATTTTTTCTACTTTTGGAAAAATTTAAGATCGCTTCATTTTTCATTATTTGGTAACACGTTGCAACCATATTTCTTTTACTGCATCTCAGACAATTTCTCAATCTCTGTTTGAAGAGTTGTTCTGCTGTTTTTATCCGAAAATTGCGGCATATGCCACTACCATTCTTGATGATAAAACTGTGGGAGAAGATATTGCTCAGGAGGTATTCGTATATGTTTGGGAAAAACGGAATGAACTCCATATGGGAGAAGGATTTTACAGTTATCTGTTTCAATCGGCATATTCTAGGTGTATAGATTACATTAAGAAAAACAGTCGATTGGAAAAATATGTTCAGGAGGCGCTTTTGAAATCGGCCATTGAGTATCACTCTTATATTGAGAACGATTGCCAGCCTTTAAAAGAACTTTTCAGTAAAGACTTTGAGGAACAATTGAACGCCCTGCTCAGCCAGCTTCCTGAAGCGCGCAGACGTGCGTTTGAACTGGTATATCGCGATGGATTGAAGATGAATGAAGTAGCAGAGAAATTACAAATGCCCCAACGTACTGTTGAAAGTCATATTTACCTGACAATTAAATACCTTCGAAAACATTTATCCCCATACGATTTTCTTCTTTTGATGCTTATATGTGAAATATTTTGAAGAAAAGTGTAATTATACTCCGTAGTTTTTACCGGTTGTTCGTTTAGCTTGTATATAAGATTATTTCGATGGATTCAGGTTTTTCCTTATTGGTCAAATATTTTTCTCAACAACTGTCGGTTAACGAACGACAAAAACTTGAAGAATGGCGTATCGCTTCAGCTGAAAACAGTCAACTTTTCGCTGAGGTAAGCAAATTAAAGATACTTAAAGAATATACGAAATACAACACAGTAGCTGAGAATTCGTTGGCTCTTTTTCGTGTTCAGAAGAAAATCCGCAGCCGCACATCGCTTTATCGTTTCCGGAATATACTGAAATATGCCGCAGTTGCTGTAATTATTATCTCTCTCTCTCTATTTGCCTGGACACGATTTACTGCAGGGAAGTATACTACTATTGTTGTCGCAGGGAACGAGTCTGTAAAGAAATTAGATCTGGAGGATGGTTCAACTGTTTGGTTGGCTCAGTTTTCAGAACTTCGGATACCCGAGTCGTTTTCATCTGAACATCGTCAGGTTTCATTAAAAGGTAAAGCCTATTTCGATGTTAAAAAGAATCCCGAATCGCCTTTTATGGTAACATCTCCCCATATAAATGTGAAAGTTACCGGAACGTCTTTCGACCTTTTTGTGGACGATGAAGGACGTTGTGTGGAAACCATTCTTGCATCGGGAAAAGTGGTGTTGCAAGATAATCGCAAAAAAGATGTTTTTGAAATGTCACCCGGAGAAAAGGTGGTGTACAATGCCGAAAACAACAGGTACAGCGTTTCGACGGTTGATGTTAATACACTCACCTCATGGCACCTTGATCAAATTAAGTTTGAGAATGCCACATTGCGTGAAATTGTTAACAAGTTGAGCCTTATTTATGATGTAAACATCAATCTGGAATCCAAGAAACTGGCCGATCGGCGTTACCGGTATGTTATTAACCGGGAAGAATCGTTGAAGGAAGTACTTGACATACTTAGCTTTCTTGCTCCAATCGATTATAGTATAGAAGGGAATGAAGTTTTTATTACTGAAAAACGTATCATGAATTAAGTCAATTTGAGAGAATGCTGCTTAGGCATAGATTCAGGTTAACTGATTAGTCTTATTAAAAAACAAACTATGCAGAAAGTAAATTCACTTTCATTATATAATAAAACAGATAAGTTTACTAAACTTTTTTTAATTAGAAAAACTAAAATGTATGAATGAACATGTAACCCTTGGGATGATGGTACAAACGGCTGTTGTCCAATCTAAATTGTTAAGGACGATAAAATCGTTCTTACTGCTTTTTTTACTGAGTTCGCAAGTGTTTGCGTCTGCATTGGCTTCGCAATCAGTGAATGTAAAGATCACATTAAACAACCCGACTGTGGGAAATGTAGTTGAGGAGCTACATCAACAAACGGGGTATGAATTTTCTTACGATGCTGACATCCTTTCAGAAAAACTGTCCGATGTGTCGGTCAATGTGAAGAATGAACGAATAGAAAATGTTCTGTCACATATTTTCGGTAGATCTGACGTAAGTTTTAAAGTGATTAACAACCGTGTTCTCCTGAAAAATAACAAAAAGGGGAATAATAACATTTCATCGCCTGAAGATAATAAGCAACAACTGGTTACAAGAGTAATCTCGGGAGTTATTAATGATGACAAGGGTGAACCTGTTATCGGCGCAACCATTGTTGAGAAAGGAAATGCTTCCAACGGTACTGTCACTGACATTGATGGAACTTTCGTATTAAATGTTGCTCCTGACGCCATACTTGAGATTTCCTATGTGGGATATGAATCACAAGATATTATTACCGCCGGTAGAAACACATTCAGTATTGTGTTGCATGAAAATACCAAAATATTAAATGAGATAGTGGTCGTGGGATACGGCACACAGAAGAAAGTGAATCTGACGGGTGCGGTACAGATGGTAGATAGTGAGATACTTAACGACCGTCCCCTTGTAAATGCAGCCAAAGGTTTGCAGGGCGCTATTCCTAATTTGAACATAAGCTTTAAGACTGGCGACCCTACTTCTGAAACAAAGTTCAATATCCGTGGAGCTACATCGCTTAATGGCGGATCGGCCCTGGTGCTTGTGGATGGGGTTGAAACAGACCTTAACCTAATTAATCCACAAGACATCGAAAGCGTTTCGGTATTGAAAGATGCCGCATCTGCAGCCGTTTACGGTCCGCGTGGCTCATTCGGTGTGATTTTGGTTACAACCAAACGCGGTAAACTTAATCAAAAATTGCAGATCAATTATAACAACAGTTTTGCTTGGTCATCACCCAGCCGCTTGCCTAAAGGCATGGCTTCAGACAAATGGTTGGAATCCATTAACCAGGCAAACATTAATAACGGTGGGGGAGCCTATTTCTCTGCTGAGCAAATTGAAGCGACTAAAAAGTTCATTGCTGACCCGGTTAACAACCCTTCTGCATTCTTGGATACGACTGGAAAGTTCACTAGCAGAGGACAATGGGGTTATGCCGGTAATACCGATTGGTATAAAGAGTTTTACAATGATGCTGCATTTATGCAGCAGCATAACGCCAGTCTTTCCGGTGGCTCGGAGAAGAGTACCTATTATGGTTCGGTTGGCTATAAAGGACAGGACGGCTTATTCCGTTTTGGACAGGATAAATATAAACGCTTTAATATAGCTTTCAATTTTACCACGCAAGTGAATGATTGGCTACAATTGAACTTCAATACCAAACTGAATAACTCTGATAAAAATGTGCCTACCAATAACTTCGGTATGGGTTCCCCGTATTATGAAGTTTATCGCATGTTTCCGCATATTCCTATTTACTTACCTAACGGAACTGATTTTGCTGCTTTGCAAGGCGATAATTTTAACTACAATATTGCCGGGCGTATGGCTCTTGCCGGGCGTACCACAACTGCTGATAAAGATTTTTGGTACACCGGAGGTTTTAATATTACGCCTATAAAAGGATTGTCAATTAAGGGTGATTATACGCAAAACTATTGGTTCAGTACATATCGCGAGCATAAAAAAACAATCTATCAGGTACAACCCGATGTAAATACTCCACCGGTAGCCGTAAATACACCCAATGGAGTCTGGCAGTACAGAAGCGGTGATGTTTATCGTGCTATGAACTTGTGGGCAGAATATGACTTTAACCTTGCTAAAAGTCATAATTTTAAGTTAATGACCGGATATAACGATGAGCGAAAAGATTACAATAAGTTAGAAATTGAATCACAGGATTTATTTGTAAACGAACTGACCAACGGAGGACTTGCCGATAAGTTTATTAACATTAAAGAGCCGGGAGATTCTTGGGCTGTAAAAGGTATTTTCTATCGTTTAAATTATGATTACATGGGTAAATACCTGCTTGAAGCAAATGGTCGTTACGACGGTTCCTCCAAATATCCCGTAGGTAAACAATGGGGTTTCTTCCCATCGGTTTCGGCAGGTTGGAGAGTGTCGGAAGAAGGTTTCTATGAACCGTTAAGAGCTACATTGGAATACCTGAAATTGAGAGCATCCTATGGTGATTTGGGAAATCAGGTCGTTGACAATAACTTCCAATATCTTGGAACATTAAGCCCCGGAACTTATAACTATGTGATAAACAATGCTATTTTGAAAGGGATCAATCCATCCACATTGGCAAGCACCAATATCACGTGGGAAAGAGTAAATACCATAAACGCGGGACTGGACTTTGCGACACTGAATAATCGTTTGTCGGGTTCATTTGATTATTACGTGCGTCGTACAAGAGACATGGTAGTAAGCAAAGCCTATCCGGCAGTTTTAGGGACGAGTGGTGGTAAAGAGAACTTGGCCGATATGCGTACTAACGGATGGGAGCTTATGTTGACATGGAATGATAAAATATCAGATGTAGGGGGCAGTACACTTACTTATAGTGTTGGTATGGGTATCTCCGATGCATTCTCCGAGATTACCAAATACAACAATCCTACACGTTCGCTCGCTGACCATTACGAAGGGAAGAGACTGGGAGAGATATGGGGATATGTAACTGATGGATTTATCGCCGATGAAGCAGAAGCTACAAAAATGGTAGATACGCAAAGCCATTTCAGCCGAACTTGGTTACCTGGAGATATCCGTTACAAGAATTTGGATAATGATCCAAAAATTAATCCCGGGAAAAATACGGTAGATGAGCCGGGAGATCGTAAAATTATAGGTAACAGTACACCTCGTTATCGTTATAGTATCAATGCCAACGTTGGCTGGAAAGGGCTTGACCTGCGTGCTATGTTTGAAGGTGTTGGTAAGCGCGACGTATGGTTTGGCGAAAGTCAGTTTTGGGGATATAGCGGAATCTGGTGGGCCGCCATTACCGATTACCACGTGGATAATGCCTGGTCCAAGACAAATACCGATGCATATTTCCCTGTTCCTACATTTAGCGGGAGAAGCCGCCAAGTACAAACAAAATACTTGCAAAACGGAGCATATATTCGTCTGCGCGATGTGACATTAAGCTATACGTTGCCAACAAGTATACCCGAAAAACTGAATATATCACAAGTTAGAGTGTTTGCCAGCGGACAAAATTTGTGGGAAGCCACCAAAATGTTTAAATACCTTGAGCCAGATGTATCAGGATTTGACAAAAATGACGGAAGTCCGCAATTTGAAGATCAAGGTAAGGGATATCCGTTTAGCCGCACATTCTCTTTTGGATTTAATGTAACATTTTAAACTATAGATAACAATGAAAAAAAACAAATACATATTATACGTTATGGCAACGTTGGTGATGGGATTCATAAGTTGTGACTTTGATGAACTTCCACCCGATAAAATTGAAAAGGGAAAGTTTTTCAGTACCGCTAATGCCAGTTCGTTGGAGCAATATTGTAACTGGTTTTATGAGAAAATGATTACCGGACACGGTAATCCGCAAGACTATACTATGGGCGGAATGCTCAATTTAGACGCCGATGCCGATCAAATGCTCACTTGGGAGAAAAATGATGTGGCTTTCGGCCATCACGTTGCACCTACCGACAAAAATAATACACCGTGGGATTGGGAAGTGGTACGCGCCTGTAACGATTTTATCCAAAATTATGATAAGTCACCTGAAACAGATGCCATCAAGAAAAAGTATCTGGGTGAAGTGCTTTTCTTCAAGTCGTGGGAGTATTTCAATAAGGTGAGAACGTATGGAGACGTGCCATGGTATGAAACTGTACTTTTACCGGGTAGCGAAGAGTTATACAAAGCCCGTGATTCACGTACGCTTGTTATGGATAATGTTTTACGTGATATTGATTTGGCAATAAGTTACCTGCCTGGGAAAACCAAAGTGAGCCGTGTAAGCAAAGATGCTGCTATTGCTTTAAAAGCTCGCATTTGTTTATTCGAAGGCTCTTATCGTCGTTATCACGGTATTGAAGGCGATGTTAAATTTTTGGAAGCAGCTTATGCTGCCGCCGGTGAATTAATGAAGCCTGAGTACGGTTATAAATTATTTGAGGGTAGTAAACCTTCAAAATCCTATTACGAATTGTTTATTCAATCTAACTACAACAATAATAAAGAAGTTATTTTGTCAAAAGAATACGATCCGGCAATTGGAAAAGGAAACAATGTTTCAAGGCAAATGTCGCGTGGAGAAACCCCTATTGGTATGAGCCGCGAATGCATGGAAAACTATTTGTCAATTGACGGGAAACCCTATGCTTCTTCACCCTTACACTCTGTAGGTGAGGGAATGATTAAAGAGTTGAATAACCGTGACCCTCGATTATTGCAAACGGTAGCTACTCCAGAGCCGGGAGAATTTACGTATTTATTGAAAGGGAATCGACCGGCAATTCAAAAGATTGTTGCTACAAAGGGTAATAGTGGCGCTTGTTCTACAGGATATTCTATAATAAAATATTACAACGAAGCTGAAGACGTTTCCGAGCACCATAAAGGAACAGTAGATGCTCCTGTCTTCCGTTTTGCCGAGATTTTGTTGATAAGAGCTGAAGCCGGAGCAGAGCTGGGTAAAGATCCAGAGTTGGATAAAACCGTAAACGCTTTGCGAGCACGCGTTGGCTTTAATGTGAAACTGACATCATCGCCCGATGCCGACCCCCGTTTGGTGGAGCAATACCCGATGATTAAAGGCAGTAATGCAAATTTGATTCGTGAAATCCGTCGTGAAAGAGGCGTTGAATTGTTTGGAGAAGGCGTTCGTCGTTACGATTTGATGCGCTGGGCAGCCGGACATCTCTTAGCCAATAAGCGTCACGGAATGATTATTGATCCGACTCTATACACGGCAGAAGAAGTAGAGGAATTGAAAAAAGGCTTTGATGTTACGGATGTTACAAAACCGATAGACATTTACAGTGCTCGTGTAACCACTGCCCCTATGTTTGTTGCTCCTAAAAACTATCTATTTGCAATTCCTATCAATGAAATTGCTTTGAACCCGGCATTAGCTCCAAATAATCCCGGTTGGGAATAATTGGTTCCGGATGTAACTAAATGAAGGAGGGTGAAACGCATTATGCATTTCACCCTCTCGATTTTTGGACCAACTCGATGTTGTTTATGTTGTGTTTGTTTTACTGTTCAGCTCCGGACCATATGGCCTTCTGCTACCATATGCTTTCTCTTAAATATAACCGGGACTCATTGCCCATGTTAAAGAGAAGATCTATGATGCTGAGATTGGGGATAAAACCATTTTTTTTAGCAAATACCTGGTAATAACGGGGAGCTATGAAGTCCGAAGGTTTTTTTGGATGTATTGCCTCGCGGAAATCGAAGATGTCCTGTGATTGGGTCTTTGCATATTCTGTGGTATAGTTCACTGTTGTATCAATGCCGGTGAGGCGGCAGACAAGCTCTCGCAACTGCTCGTTGAAATCGTGCAGGAATCTATGTTTCCCCCCCTCGTAAAAAGGGCGGAAATCATCTTCGTAATATTGAAAAAAAGGTGTTGAGTTATAAGCCGAAATAATGGCATTCCAGTGCAGATGCCGCCAATTGCCATGCTCGGCAATGCGGATATCTTTCATTTTGCATTTTGCCGTTTCCGGCTTTTCAATTGGTATACTAAGTGATAGTGCCCCATTGGCTCCGGCTATGGTGCATCGGTTTCGGTACGACTGTTTTTGATAATTGTCCTGAATCTCTATTAAAGCACCACTGCTCTGAAACAGTGCGGCATAATACTGTACAGGTGCAAGATAAAGAGATGGCAGAAGAATTATTCCCGCGTGATGCCTATCTGTCATGCCGGTATTTTCGCACTTCGAAACAGCCTCTTCCATCTTATCTTACCTTCAAACCACCCCTTGTCTTTTTCCAGCGACAGCCATATAAGGAAGGGTTGTCCCACTATATGGTCTTCGGGTACAAATCCCCACACGCGTGAATCGGCGGAGTTATGGCGGTTGTCACCCATCATAAAGTAGTAGTCGAACCTGAATGTGTACGAATCTGCCTCGTTACCGTTGATATAAACTTTTCCGTTGCGAAAGGCAAAATCATTGCCTTCATAGTTTTTAATACATCTTTCATAGACTGCAACTTTTAATTGTACGTTGGTATCGAAGCTGATGGTAGCTCCTTTTTTGGGAATCCATAGCGGCCCGAATGTGTCGCGGGTCCACCCGGTATCGTAATTGAGAGGATAGTAGTAGTTCAATCCCGGTTGTTCACTCTCTTTGATAACATCCCAGACGAATGGTTTTGCCTTCATCTTATCAACCATTTCACCGGTCATAGGGATGCTGAAATAGACTCTTCCGTTATTACCATTGCGTGGATACAAACCAAACCATGCCATGCTCAGGCTGTCTGCACCATCCAGATCTTGTGTGCGGGTAACTACCTGTCCGTAGTTGTCCTGTGTGAAATAATCGGCCTTGTTAATACCCAGGTCACTGAAAACATCGTCAGCAATAACTGTTCCGTCTGTGTGTATTATATAGTTGTGTTGAGCGAGTCGTGGGTTGGGTAGGAATGAACTATCAATAAAAACGGAGTCGTTTCTCAGTTCTATGGTTTCTCCGGGGAGACCTATACAGCGCTTCACGTAATTCTCACGCCTGTCCACAGGGCGATAGACTATCTCTCCGTAGGTGCGCCTGTCTGACCGTACTCCGGCACTGCCGTTGGAATTGTGTTTGGCGAGCGTGTAGAAATCAACTCCCTGCTGGTTAAGAGCGACAGTGTCGCCGGTAGGAAAGTTGAATACTACGATATCGTTTCTTTTAACCTTTCCGAAACCCTTTAGCCGGTTGTATTTCCACTGAGGCTTTTCGATGTACGATTTGCCGCCTACTATCGGCATGGTGTGCTGTGCCAGCGGGAACGACAAAGGCGTTATGGGCGCCCGCGCTCCGTAACTGAGCTTGCTCACTGCCAGGAAGTCGCCAACCAGCAACGATTTTTCAAGTGATGATGTGGGTATCTGATAGTTTTGAAAGAAAAATGTGTTGATGAAATATACTGCAATCAGTGCAAACAGAATAGCATCGACCCATTCCATGGTTTTGCGGAATGTTTTATTCTTAGATTTCTTCCAGAAAGACCAAGGTATGAATTTGGTGATATATATATCAAATACAAGAAAAATAAAAAGCAATATCGCCGGGGTATGTGCCCATATCGAGAATAGTATTGTTATCACAACCCATACGACAAGCCAGAACCATTGCCGGCGTGTAGCATTAGAAAATCTCTCTTTTAATGTCATATTTGTAAATTGATAATTATGTTTAAAAAGTTCCCAGCAAATTTTTCATACCAAGGAATCCTTTTTTATCTTTTGTGAACTCTGCAGCAAGTACAGCACCAAGGGCAAATCCCTTGCGGCTTTTGGCATCATGAGTGATGCGTATGGAGTCGGCGTCAGATTCATAAATAACTGTGTGGATGCCCGGTATCTCTCCTTCACGAAATGCCTTTATCTGCAACTCTTCGTGAGAAACGGGTTCATCCAGTACCCATCTCTCTTTTCTGCCGATATACGCCATGATGCCGTCGGCAAGGGTGATAGCTGTTCCACTTGGCGCATCAAGCTTGTGTATGTGATGAGTCTCCTCAATGCGCACATCGTAATCGGGATATCGGTTCATCAGCTTAGCCAGATAGTTGTTGAGAGCAAAGAATAGATTAACCCCCAGGCTGAAGTTGGATGCATAAAAAAATGTTTTTCCGTTTTTGTCACACTCCTCTTTTATCTCGCTTAGGTGTTCAAGCCAACCGGTGGTTCCCGATACTACCGGTACGTTGGCTGCAAAAGCCTGTTTGTAGTTTTGCAGGGCGCTTTCGGGTGAAGAGAATTCGATTGCAACATCGGCACTTTTAAACTCCGGAGTGCTGAACTTATGCTCTTCATTAATGTCTATTATGCAGACAATATCATGACCTCTGTCCCGGGCAATTTTCTCTATTTCATGCCCCATCTTTCCGTAACCGATAAGTGCTATCTTCATATAATCTTCTTTTTAGATGAGCAAAAATACAAAATTAATGTATATATCTTACCCTTGGCAACGATAGATTTATTTTATCTTCTCTAAGTTGCATGTAATTAGCGTATTGACATTGGTTACGGCCGGTCCCCCATGACTCCGGAATGAATTGCCAGCTGTCTTGTTGCTGTGCGGCTGATCTTTCCATTTCCCGTTTGCGGAATGGCAGTTACGGCGTAGATGTGTAAAGGCTGCAAATAGCGCGGAAGAAGCTGCTCTATTGCTTTCCTGACAGAAACAGGAGAGACGGGCTGTTCCACAAGCAATACAATTGCTTCACCCAGCCTTGGGTCCGGTATCGATGTGATCGCAAAGTTGCCTGTTATATGAGAGCTTAATACCTGCTCAATTTCCTCTATCTGTACTTTGATGCCTCCCGTATTGATTATATTGTCTTTCCTTCCTGTAATGCGGAAGCTTCCATCTTGACGAAGTTCAGCCACATCGTTTGTTTTTAATGGGCCATCGGTAACCAATGGGGCATCTACTATTAGCGTATTGTCATCTGATAATGTAAGTGAAACTGTTGGGAAGGGGGTATAATAAGAGCTGGCTTCGGTCCCGTTTATTCTGCGCAGAGCTATATGGGAAAGAGTTTCGGTCATTCCGTAGGTCGAGTAGATAGCATTCGGAAAATCTTTCAGCGCTTTTTCAATTTTCTCATTAATTGCCCCTCCTCCTATTATCAGATGTTTTATTTTAGATAACCGTTCTCTCTCTTTATCCCGCTTAAGGGAGTTATATACCTGTAACGGCACCATTGCAGCAAAGTCGAACGTGATATCTGTACCGAGAAGCGGATGGCCTGATGGCTTCACAAGATAGAGGTCCAGCCCTGCATATAGGGCACGTACTACCATCATCTTTCCTGCAATATAATCTAACGGAAGGCAAAGCAGCACCTTGTCATTTCTTTTCAGTTCGAAGAAGTCGCATGTGATCTTTGCGCTTTGCAGCATCTGTTCTTTGCGCACGATAATCTCTTTAGGCACACCTGTAGATCCGGAAGTGTTCAGCCGCATTGTTGGAGTCCCGGAGAACCAATCCTTCAAAAACATATACAGTTGGTGATGAAAAGTAGATTCACCGGTGAAACCGGTTTTCCGGCCTTCTTTAAAATCTTCTTTAGTATAAGCTATTCCGCCGATAATAATTTTGTCCATATCATGAAAAGTATTCGAACACATCCGGCATCCCTCCTTTCGGGTTGAACCACAACATGTCTCCCCTAATTTCCAAGGGCATCGGTATATTGTTTATATACAGCATTCCTGTTCCTAATCCCTGCGGCAGTGAGTTGTTGAATGTTGAACACCACTGGGCAATACTGTTCAGTCCCACGTTCGATTCAAGCGCAGATGTTATCCACCACGCAATGTCCATTTCGCCGGCAAGCTCCATCCATTCGGCACATCCGGCAATTCCTCCATGTAATGATGGCTTAAGTATAATATATTGGGGACGGATTGTCTCAAGCAGCTTTCTCTTTTCAGCAGGATCGTTAACTCCTATCAGCTCTTCATCCAAAGCTATGGGTAGCGGTGAGGATTCACATAACCCGGCCATCTCATGCCACTGTCCTGCTCTAACAGGCTGTTCTATGGAGTGTATACCAAGCCCGGCAAGCTGATGAAGCTTCTCCTTAACATCCCCTGGTGAGAAGTTCCCGTTAGCATCTACGCGCAATGTCACTTCACGTTCACTATAACGGCTGCGTATAAAACGAAGCAGGGCTAGCTCGCGGTCAAAACCAATAGCGCCGATCTTGAGTTTTACACAGTTAAATCCCCTTGCCAGTACCGATTCTATCTGTTTTAACATATCGGCATACTCACCCATCCAGATAAGCCCGTTTATAGTTATGCCCTCTTCACCACGGCTGAACGGGCTATCCCATAGCTGCCATCTACGTTCCCTATAGTGCCGCATAGCTGTTTCCAGCCCGAAAAGGATTGACGGGTAATTACGGAGTAATTCCGTATCAACCCTCTGTCTCTCTTCCGTTATCTTACAAAAAGTGGCCAGCCTTTCGGCGTAATGGGCATCATAATCACAGCTAAGATCGTGGAGCGGCGCACATTCTCCTACTCCGTAATGATGTTTCTCCTCCTCGTTTCGGAAAACCACATACCATACACTGTGTTCGGTATAAACACCTCTTGATGTGCCTGCCGGCTGTTTGAACAGGAGTGTATGTGGTATGATCTCTATCCGGAACATATTCTATCAGATTAAGGAAATTTGGGGAATTGTGTAAAATCCGGTTTACGTTTTTCAAGAAATGCCTGCTTGCCTTCCTGTGCCTCATCAGTGAGATAATAAAGCATGGTTGCATCACCTGCCAGCTCCTGTATACCGGCCTGACCGTCCAGTTCGGCATTAAGACCCGCCTTTATCATGCGGAGCGCTAGCGGGCTGTGCTGCATCATGGCTTCTGCCCATTCAACCACCTCATCCTCTAATCTTTCGTATGGAACCACCTTGTTTACAAGTCCCATTTCAAGCGCCTCTTGTGCACTGTACTGGCGGCAGAGGAACCATATCTCGCGGGCTTTTTTCTGCCCTACGATACGGGCAAGGTATGACGACCCGAAGCCGGCATCGAAGCTGCCCACACGGGGACCTGTCTGTCCGAAGACAGCATTATCAGATGCTACAGACAGGTCGCAGACCACATGCAACACATGTCCTCCTCCGATGGCATATCCGTTCACCATTGCAATAACAGGTTTCGGGAGCGATCTGATCTGTTTTTGAACATCCAACACGTTAAGGCGTGGAACGCCATCCTTGCCTATGTATCCACCCTTACCCTTTACATTCTGATCACCTCCCGAGCAAAAAGCCTTGTCTCCAGCCCCGGTAATAACTATTACGCATATATCGGCTTCTTCACGGCATATACGCAAGGCATCGCTCATCTCTCCGGTGGTATTGGGAGTAAAGGCGTTACGATACCGCGGCCGGTTTATCGTAATCCGTGCTATCCCGTTATAAAAATCAAAAAGAATATCTTCATACTCTTTAATAGTCTTCCATTCTTTGTTTGTCATTGATCTGTTTTTATTAAAATTAGTTTTTCCTGCTCTTGATAATTCAAGTAAAAAAAACAGTTGTTATCTTGTAAAGGCATAATACAAATAAATTATCTTTCTGCACATCTTTTATCGAAAACATTTAAGACAAGTTCATTCTCAGTGTCCACTTATCGGGAACGTTGTTTTTTTGTTTTTTGTTGATGATAATAAGATTTTATCTGTTCTGCGTTTTTTTCAATGGATGTAAAGACTTCAAGCAGAACAGGTTTCTCGCTCTCCATGCCGATGAATTGCGGCAGATGCCGTTGCAGCTCCTCTGCATTACGGGCGGAAAGATAGATAAATCCCTGCTGTTGTGCCCAGCTTCCGGCCTCGGTTGCATGTGCTGCCGTAATGTATTCATTCAACACTTCCGATCTGTTCAATCCCGGAAGAATGTGAAATATCTCACCTCCGCCGTTATTATTCAGCATTATACGCAGGTTGCTATCCTTATAATTATTCCAAAGGCCATTTATGTCGTAGAAGAAACTCAGGTCGCCAATCAGCAGAAAGGTGAGCCTGCCCGAAGAAGCAGCATACCCAACCGCTGTTGAGAGCGACCCGTCTATTCCATTAGTCCCCCTGTTACAATAAAGGCGTGTGGAAGGCGGAACATCGAACAATTGCGCCAGTCGCACGCTATTGCTGTTCCCTAATTGGAGGGAGGCATCTTCCGGCAGCTTCTGCATAAAAGCTCCTACCGCGTAAAGATCGGAAAATGCGGCCTCCGGCCTGGTGACTGATGCACAATGTCTTTCCCATATGTCACGGAAACCCTTCGCCTCCGTATTGGGCGGAATCTCTGCCAAATAGTTAAGAAATGTTTCATCATCGCTCCTGACAATGTCAGTAACTCGTTGAAAAGTGTCTGTAACCTCTCCTGAAGGTGAAATATGCCAGTGTTCGCTGATATCTGCCGAACGGATGAAATGCTTCAGACGTTTGGAAACAATATGTCCTCCCAGTGTTATCACCAAATCGGGTGTTAGCTCTTCCAGTTCTTTTCCAGAAGCCGTATAAAGTACTATGTCGAAAGGAGAAGTCTCCTTTACGGGGATGTTTGAGAGCTGTTCCGACAGCACTACTACTCCCGATATCTCGCGGAGTTTATACAGGATGTTGGCCAAGCCGTTCTCAGGAGGCAGCTGCCCGGCTATAATCATACGTTTCCGATAGCCGGCAAATCGCCGGTCATAACCGTCTTCCCTGTTTATTATGTATCCCGGTACAGACTGGCGTATTACACGTACAGAGGGAAGGGTTTCCCTGTTGAAGCCAAACAAGGGTTCGTCCAAAGGAATATTTATATGTGTAGGGCCTTGAACAACTGAGCTCAAGGCAAGTATTGCTTCATTGATAAGCCGGTTACAATACCATTCTTCTTCATCATCTGCTATCTGAGGCAGTTGAACCGAACAGCGTGTTATCTCCTTGAATATATTGGCTTGCGGGACAGTTTGCCCATCCATCTGTCCGATCCATGCAGCGGGACGGTCTGCGGTGATTACCAAAAGCGGCAGTTGCTGATAAAAGGCTTCTGCTACGGCCGGACCCAGATTCAGGGCAGCAGTACCTGAAGTACAGCATACTGCCACAGGTTTGCCCGAAGCTTGTATTACACCCAATGCAAAAAAACCGGCACTCCGTTCATCTACTACACTGTAGCAAGTGAAAAACTTATCTGTAGCGAAAGAATGGATGAGAGGAGAGTTTCGCGATCCAGGAGACAATACAATATCGGTAATGCCATGCGCTTTGAGCAGCGCCACTAATTGTAAAACATTCTTTTTTTCTGAGTACATACCCGCGACTTATTCAAGTATATCTAACATAGTCTTTAGCTTATGCTCTGTCTCTTCCCATTCGTCATCCAAAGAAGAAGTGGCGAGCAAGCCTCCGCCGGCAAACAAAGTAAGCGATTTTTTTTCAATTTGCATACATCTGAGGTTTACATAGATTCCGGTTTCTCCATTCGTATCCAGCATACCAAGGAATCCAGAATAGTAACGGCGGTCGTAACCCTCATTATCTTGAATAAACTGGCAGGCTTCATTTTTAGGAAGCCCCGATACTGCAGGAGTCGGATGGAACGCATTTAACAAAGTTCCGGCCTTCGATTTGTCAGGAATACAGAAGCTTAAATCTGTGCGCAGATGAGCCAGGTTGCCCGCTTTAACTGTGTATGGGCCGTTTATCCCCGGTGTTATGTTAAAACAAGAGAGCTGCTTTATAAGGTAGGAAGTTACAAGGTGCTGCTCCCTGAGATTTTTGTCGTCCCACAACACATCGCTGTTGCCGGAATAGTGGGTTCCCGCCAGGGCGACGGTTTGCCACCTTTCTTTTGCTCCAGACAGGAGTACTTCTGGTGAACTCCCCAGCCATGTGCCGCTTTCAGGTGTATGGAAAAGATACACATACGATTGGGGATATTTTTCTACTGCTTTGAAGAATGTGCGCCCTGGCGAAAATGCTTCTTCACTGTCAATTGTCTTTCTCCTCGACAGTACCAGCTTTTTCATTTTGCCGTTTAACAGTGGTTTTTTGAATAGTTCGAACAAGATACTATACTTTACCTTGTCAGTACTCTCATACACCTGCGGTTTGGTTTTCCGTTGCTGATTCTCCGGAATAACAATATTCATTTCCGGGAGGCTGGTGCAATCAGGCCGTATCACTATAACGGGTAATTCTGCAGTTACCCGGAAAGGAGCGATTACAAATCCATGCTGCCCGTTCAGGTCATCAACATTCCCAAAAAGAGAAGGCGCCCCGTTTGTTTGCATAATAAACCGGGGGGCGGTTTCTTCTGGCAGCCTGAATATTGCAAAACATCTGTCTTGCTCTATAAGTGCATCCAGGGTGTGATATGCATTCTGATCTCTCATCTTTTTCTCAATACGCTGTTAACTACTCTGATGGAAGAGATTAATTTGTTGGTAGATGTGAAAACATCCACATTCCATATATGCGAGGAGCGGCCTTTATGAATGATTGTTCCAATGGCTCGTACCGTATCTCCTTCGTGTGCGGAAGATATGTGATTGCCACTGAGCTGCATGCCTGCAACAATTTCGTCAGGTTCGCAAATAATCATCGAGCCGAGTCCGGCTACCGTTTCAGCAAGCGCCAACGTAGCGCCGCCATGTAATATTCCAAAAGGCTGGCGTGTTCGTTTGTCTACCGGCATCACAGCTTCAACACGTCCTTCCGAAGCGTAGGTATATTGAATTCCAAGATTGCCCATAAGCGTATCGCGGTTACCTGCGTTCAGCTCGTCAAGCGAAATATCTGCCGGACGGGTACTGGCAATGAGAAGTTTCTGTACCGCGGTAGCTACTCCGTTATTATCATTGTCCCCGGTTATATAGTCGGCACAGGCTTTGATCGAATCCCGCGCATTACCCATGGCAACCCCAAAGCCTGCAAGCTGAAGCATTGAAAAATCTCTCCTGCCATCACCTATTGCCATTACTTCTTTTGCATCTATTCCAAGCTTTTCTATCAATACACCCAAGGTATTTCCCTTGTCAATAAACTCCGGTACTACTTCAAGGAAGAACGATTCGGACCGGTATACATCAAGGACGCCTGCCAGACGCTTTCTCCAGTAATCTTTCAGAGCAACTAGGGCTGTTTCGTCATCACTTGACAAAACACACTTGCAGGGTGAAAAATCCACTACTGAAGAAAGGTTTTTTACCGGAACAATTTCCAGGCCATTAAGTGCTGCTTCGTCCTGAATATGCTTGTCGCCCGGTTTAGTCGTTATAAGCTGGTTGTTATGATAGGTAAAGATACCAAAACCGTTCTTCTGAGCTTTCTTTTCCAGATAAGGAATCATTGATGGGTCTATTCTTTTTTCGAATATAACCTTGTCGTTACCAACATCAATAATCTGGCCACCATTATAAGAAAGTATGTATCCGCCCCATTTCTTAAGTTCAAGTTTTTCAATCAGATGGCGCAGGCCATAGGCAGGGCGCCCCGAAGCCAATACAATGCGCAGCCCCATGTGTTGAACTTTTAAAAGAGCTGTCAAAGTCTGTTCCGACAGCTCTTTCTTACTGTTCACCAATGTGCCGTCTACATCAAGAACCAATAGTTTGTATTTCATATGACTAATCTGTTGATGTTTTTACAGCCATCCCTCTTTTTTATACCATTCAATTGTCTTCTCTATCCCTTCTCTCAGCTTCCACTTGGGTACAAAGCCGATATCATCTTCCAGTGGCGAAATATCGCAAGCCCAGTTGCGTTGCTTCATAATGAGGTATTTGTCTGTGTTGAACGTTGTCGCTTTACCTGACAACCCGGATACTTTTTCATTTATCCATGCTGCAGGCTTCACAAGCCAAAGCGGGACCTTTAACCGCAACACATGCTTTTTTTGAAGCGCTTCCTGCACTATGCTATTGAATTCAGTGTCTGTGTACAGATCTCCGTCTGCAACAAAATACTCTTTTCTGCGGATACCTTTTTCAATAAGAGTGAAAATAACGCTCACCAGATCATCGCTGTAGATAAATGACAGAAGCTGCTTTTTAAATCCTGCACCCACATTCAACCCACTCTTCACTGCCTTCATAAGGATAAGGTAATCCTTGTCTCGTGGCCCGTAAACACCGGTCGGGCGAAGTATCAGGTAAGGGAAACCGTCAAGGCTTTTGATATAGTTCTCAGCTTTCAGCTTACTCTTACCATAAGCTGTGTTCGGTTTGGGAAGGTGGGCGGAGTTTAATGGCGTGTAGTTGATTTCGTCGCCTACGCCAATGGCACTGAGCGAACTCATCAACACAAACGAGTCGGGTAGGGCATCGATCTCAAAAAGTGCATCCGCTAAATGTCGTGTCTGTTCATAATTCACCTTGTCGAAATCCGACTTATGGAGGGCTTTCGTCAGGCCTGCAACATGTATAATATGATCAAACCTGCCATGTTCATTCACAAAAGTGCTGAGTTGCCCTTTCAGTATCTCTTTATCGGTATAATCCAAGACGATAAAGTGAATTCGCTCATCCTGCAAATATTGCCGGTTGCTGCTGCGGCGGATCCCGGCCCAGGTGTCGTAACCCAGACTGAGGGCTTTGTCAACGGCCGTGCTCCCAATAAATCCGCTAGCTCCGGTTATAAGAATTTTCTTGTTATTCATCATTTAATCTGTATATGCCTGTTTTTATATACTGAACTTTTATTATGTATTAATGCGGGCTGTAATTGTAATACATGCGAAAGTTGAATTATATAATTTCAGACAGAACCTCTGATGATTATTTAAATCATGCCGGTTTTACTAACTGTTACGCAAAAATAGTTATTATGTCAGGATTAGAAAATTAAGATTCACTAAAAACGAAACATTATTGAAAATGCAGGAAAGAAACCAAAATTTTTATTACTTTGCACTCATAAATTGTGAATGCAATTTTTTTGAATGAAAACAACCGATTATGAGAAAAAAAACTACGACTATTCACCCGGTTACAAAACCCAGAAAAAAAGACCTCATCGCTTCCGTTACAGATTTTCTAGCGAAGAATAAAGATAAACAGTTTAATTACAAGCAGATAGCAGCCGCGCTTAACATCCGTGGCGAAGAGGGGCGGCGTGTACTGATAAATGTACTCGACAAACTGCGCGATGATGATGTACTTCTGGAGTCATCACGTGGGAGATACCGCATAAATAACCGTGGATTGTTACTTGAAGGAAGGTTCGAACGAAGGAGCAACGGCAAGAATTTTTTTGTGCCCGACGACGATGGCAATATCATATATATTCCAGAACGCAACAGCAAGCATGCCATGAATGGTGATAGAGTGAAGATACAGTTGCTGGCAAAGCGCAAACGTGCCGAGACTGAGGGAGCTGTTGTCGATATCCTGGAACGTGCACAAAACCGCTTTGTCGGTGTACTGGAAGTTCAGAAGCATTTTGCTTTTCTTGTGATGGACAGTAAATTCCTTTCGAACGATATTTTCATTCCGAAGGAAGAGTTAAATGACGCAAAGAACGGAGACAAGGTAGTTGTTGAAATTGTTGAGTGGCCTGAGAAAGCCAACAACCCAGTGGGGAAAGTGATAGATATTCTTGGGGTACCCGGTCAAAACGATACCGAGATGCACGCCATCCTGGCTCAGTACGATCTGCCATACAAATATCCTGAAAAAGTTGAAAAGTTTGCTGATCTTATTCCCGATACATTTGACAAAGGAGAATTTGACAAACGGGAAGATTTTCGGGATGTGTTCACCATTACCATCGACCCGAAGGATGCAAAAGATTTTGACGATGCGCTTTCAATCCGCAGGATATCTCCCACACAATGGGAGGTAGGAGTACATATTGCCGATGTTACTCACTATGTGAAACCTGGTGACCTGATCGACAGGGAAGCTGAGAACAGGGCTACCTCGATATACCTGGTGGACCGTACCATCCCCATGCTTCCTGAACGGTTAAGCAATGAATTGTGTTCATTAAGGCCCAATGAAGAGAAGCTCTGTTTTTCGGTTATATTCAATATGAATGAGAAAGCGGAGATACAAAAATCGCGTATCGTACGTACGGTCATCCGTTCAGATAGCCGTTTGACCTATGAGGATGCCCAAACAGTTATTGATACGGGAAAAGGTGACTTCAGCGATGAGATACTGAGCCTCAATTCTCTTGCGCAGCAACTTCGTGAGAAGCGTTTTGCGAACGGAGCAATTAACTTTGAGCGCTACGAAGTGAAGTTCAACCTCGATGAGAATGGCAAACCCCTGGGTGTGTTCTTTGTTGAATCGAAGGAAGCTAATCACCTGATAGAGGAGTTCATGCTTCTTGCAAACCGCACGGTCGCAGAAGCTGTTGGCAAAGTGCCCAAAGGCAAAAAAGCAAAAACTTTTGTATATCGCATACACGATGTCCCAGATCCTGAAAAGCTGGATACGCTGAATACCTTTATTCTTCGTTTCGGCCATAAAATTAAAACAGAAGGTACAAAAATAGATGTGGCTAAAAGCATCAACTCTCTTCTGGATAAGGTGCAGGGACGGCCCGAAGAGAATTTGGTTGAGACGATAGCTATCAGAACAATGTCTAAAGCAGTCTATTCTACAAAGAATGTGGGGCATTATGGTTTGGCTTTCAACTACTATACACACTTCACCTCACCCATACGACGATATCCCGATATGCTTGTACATCGTCTGCTGGAGCGTTATCTTAACAGTGAAAAGAGTGTGGATCAGGGGCCTCTGGAGGAAGAGTGTGAGCACTGCTCACAGATGGAACAGGTTGCAGCCAACGCTGAGCGGGACTCAATAAAGTACAAACAGGTTGAGTTTATGTCTGACAAGCTGGGAAAAGTGTATGATGGCGTTATCTCCGGTGTGACTGAATGGGGCATCTATGTTGAAATAAATGAGAACAAGTGCGAGGGGATGATACCGATTAGGGAGATGGATGATGATTTCTATGAACTGGATGAGAAAAATTATCGTCTGATAGGTCGTCGTACAAAAAGGGAGTACCGCCTTGGTCAGCCGGTCACCATCCAGGTTGCCAGGGCAAACCTGGAGAGGAGGCAACTTGATTTCATATTTGCATGATTGAAACGGGGTGATACGAAAACCTGCACTTTTTTGTAAAACAGCATTAATGAGCCTATTTTAATAAGTCATGAATAAGAGTTCTTGGATATTCAACAGGCTGATATACATGGCAGTTTTATAGTAATATTGAAGTAAATGTTTTTTATCATTTTTCAATCAGCAAAAAACAATTGGACTATGGCTGGTCGTAATGTATTGACGAATAATGCATTATGTCCGGTGGACGTTGGTTTTGCCGGACTGTCTTATGGAAAAGCTACTTACTGAAGCGGATTCCCTATTCCATGATTTCAGTCCCCTTTTGGCACAGCGCTGATTCGACGCCCGAAAGGATATCCTGATGCGGGTTACCTATTTCATAATTTCAGTCCCCTTATTATTTCGCGTACGGCATATGGCTGAGCTTTTTCCTATAAGCCGGAATATAATGGATATGTACTCTTTAAAATCCGCATACTTGCCCGAGAAAAGTGCAAGCACGGCTTTCTTCAGAGCGGCAAGAAGGCTGTATGCAAAAGCTTTGAAATATGAATATGTCGGGTTTACCGCTTCAGTCAAAAAATAGACATATTCCGAATAAAAATATTGTGTGCGGCTTAAGGTACGGGCTTCTCTGTCGTGATATCCAAAGGCAGACCTGACTATTCCAATCTTATATCCCAGCTTTTGAACACGTAGCACAAAATTACGGTCTTCCCCATAATGGGTAAATATTGGTGCGAACCCCCCCGCATCTTTCAAAATTGAAACTGGAATCAACCACATGGCCGCATTTATAAAAGAATATTCTACTATCTCAGAAGGGAGATGCAGTGCCTCTTCACGGGTTTTTATCCCTGTATAATCTGAGAACCCGTAATCGGCGGAACTGCCTCTCCCATTCAGATGAACGGGAGATATAATTGCGTAGCAACGGTTACTCTTCGCTGCTATCACAAGCCTCTCAAGCGTATCTTTCTCAATCCATGCGTCCTGGTTAAGCAGGAATACATATTCGAAACCTTTCTCAATGGCATATTTAATGCCTATATTGTTGGCTTTGCCAAATCCAAGATTCTGCTTATTCTCAATGAGTACAACATCAGGATATTCACTTTTAATGGTTTCGCATGTGGAGTCGGCCGAATTGTTGTCTATAACCAGAACAGTTGCACTCAATGTGGATGATTGAACCGAGGGTATGCATTTGTGAATCCAGGGCTCAAAATTGTATGAAACAATTATCACACATACCAAGGTGTTGTTGTCAGGATTTTTCATGTTTTTTTCTTTTGGAAGAGAGCCACTCCTCAATCTCTTTGGCCATCTCCAGCTTAAACAGGCGGCACAACAACAGATAGAGTATGCTTACAAGCACAATGTTGATGACAAGAAAGAGGTAATTCCCTGTTATATTCAGGGTGATTAAATATCCCACTGCACAGCTTACAAACGCTACCAGGGCGTAAGGTAAGGCATCGGTAAGGAATTCGAGCAACGAATAGTCAACTAACCTTCCTGATAAAACCAGAGAGATTATAAGGGTAATATATGTGTATATCACCCAGCTTGCTGCCAGGCCAATTATACCGTAACTGAAAAGCAGGGCAATAAGCAGCACAAGAATTATGCGACGTACTATCTCAACCCCGAGAAAATAGTTAGCTTTCTCTCGAGAGATAAATAGTTCGTTCAGTACAAATGCAAATGGTGATATCACTCCGGCAAGGCATAATATCCTGAAGTAAGGCACAGCTGGCAGCCACTTCTCTTTGAACAGAATAGCGAAGGCAGGTTCTGCTATCAAAATCATCAGAAATCCCGCAGGAAAAGAGAGGAAAGCGAGAGATTTGATCATTTTGCTCAATACCCGTTTAAGCCTCTCTGTCTGATTGTTGATCTCCGGTAGGATAAGCATCGATACGGAACGAAAAGAGTTGGATAGGATACCAAAAGGGATATCCTGATATTTACTCGCCTGACTGTAATATCCTACCTGTTTCATGGAGTTGGGATAGAAGAAAGCGATGATGCTGGGGTAGATATTGTTGAAAACTGCGTTTATTACCGATGTAAGCAAAAGCTTATTGCTAATGCCCATGAAAGAGCGTAAAAGCTTTAAGCTGAATATCATCACCGGCTTCCATTTCGAATAAAACCAAAGGAAAATGGTGCGGAAAAAGGCTAAAAGAACTGTTTGAACTACCAGTGACCATACGCCGTAACCATTCAGTGCCATCACAATTGCCACTGAAGCTGCAATAAGTAGTGCGGCAATATTTATCCTTGTAATTCCCCTGAAATCGGCTTTCTTTGTCAGCAGTGTCTGCTGTATTATACCTCCTGAATTGAATATCAGTGACAAGAAGAGTATTCGCGAAACAGGTTCAATGCGAGGTTCGTGAAATATCTTAGCCAGAAAGGGTGCCGCCAAAAATAGAATCACATACAGCAGTAGAGCGAGTGAAATATTGAAATAAAAAACAGTGCTGTATTCTGCCGTCGAGATGGTTTTTCTGTTCAGCAATGAACGTGTAAAGCCACTGTCAATAAGTAATCCGGAAAAAGCGATAAACAGAGCCAGTGCACCTATCAATCCATATTCCGATGGATCCAAAATTCTCATAAGAACAATGCTCGTCCCCAGATTGATCAGTTGCTGGCCGAACTTATCGGCAAAACTCCAGAAAAGAGAAACGGTTGTTTTTTGTTTTAACGTTGATTCCGCCATTAGAGGTTATATTCCCTGTTATAACTGCAAAAGTACGTAACTTTTTGTATTTTTGAAGCCTATTCTATTCACAGTTCGGTAAATATTTATTGAACACCCATCTGTACATAGAAATAGGACATGTTTTTTAAAATTCTGTTCGCTATTAATAATTAAACAGATGTTGTTTTTTTTGAATAATACAAGACTATTATTTGTGTTTTTGTCGAATGACCTTTTCTGAAGAAATAAAGCAATATGCCTTTTCACTTGGTTTTGATGCCTGTGGCATCAGCAAAGCAGAAGAGAGTGGGGAAGAGGCCCGTTATATGAAGTGGGTCTCGGAGAATAACCATGCCGGGATGAAATACCTGGAACGCAATATTAGCAAGAGGCTTGATCCGCGCCTCCTTGTTGAAGGAGCAAAATCCATTATTTCGGTCGCCCTGAACTATTACCCCCACCGGAAGCTGCCTGATAGCGTGCCGCAGTTTGCTTACTATGCCTATGGGAATGATTATCACATTGTGGTCCGTCAAAAACTGTTACAGTTGTTTGAATTTATAAAACTTCGTTTTCACGGCGTTTCAGGAAGATATTTCACAGACTCAGCTCCTGTGCTGGAACGCTTCTGGGCTGCTCAGGCCGGACTGGGATTCATCGGGAAGAACACTCTGTTGATTATTCCAGGCAAGGGCTCTTTTTTTTTCCTTGGGGAGCTGATTGTCGATCTTGAGCTGGATTACGATGCTCCTGTCTCGCACTCTTGCGGGAAGTGCCGCCGGTGCCTCGATGCCTGTCCCACGGGAGCCATCGAAAAACCTCACTGGCTCAATTCAGGGAAATGTATCTCATATCAAACCATTGAGAATAAATGCGAGATATCACCGGAAATTTTGCCACTGTTAAGCAATAACGTTTACGGATGCGATATTTGTCAGAAGGTGTGTCCATGGAACAGGTATGCCCGGCCACACAATACGCCGGAACTTAATCCCTCGGATGAATTCCTTTCGCTCGATTACGAGAGGCTTCAGGAGATGAATGAAGATACCTACCGGCAGATTTTTCGCAATTCATCTGTAAAAAGGGCAAAATATTCCGGGTTAAAAAGGAATATAGAAGCAATTTCCAAAACTCGCTATAAATAGCTATTTTTGTACAAGATTAAATGATGGAAGAGACATTCGACATACATAGCAACCGGGATTTTCAGGAAAGTGAGCGTGAGTTTGAGAATACTCTGCGCCCGCTAACCTTTGGAGGGTTCAACGGCCAGGACAAGATAGTGGAGAACCTGAAGATTTTTGTGAGTGCGGCACGCATGCGTG
>ENA-UOOI01000070-UOOI01000070.1-fermentation-metagenome-genome-assembly--contig:-NODE-70-length-119703-cov-6.370361_pt1 | contig 119703 bp, 110 predicted proteins | sample MGYA00245779_ERZ724027 | MGnify/ENA primary metagenome ERZ724027 (study PRJEB28704, sample SAMN03018318) | fermentation metagenome | biome: anthropogenic terrestrial biome; feature: soil...
GACGACCTCTAGCGTGACAGGCTAGCGTTCTAACCAGCTGAACTACCGAGCCATTTAAAGTGGTGGGAACAATAGGACTCGAACCTATGACCCCCTGCTTGTAAGGCAGGTGCTCTAACCAGCTGAGCTATGCTCCCGTCAAATGTTCTCACCCTGTCTCAGCGACGTGTTATATAATACTATATTTCAGGGCAATTGTCAACACAAAAAAACATTTTTTTCAATTTTTTTGATTTTATGCTTCCATTTTCAACCAAAGCAAGGTCAGATGCCAAGTTCGCTTAGGCGACAGGAAAACTCTGTAGCGGAATCAGGGAAAAGCGTATCTGCAGACTTATTGGGCGGCGGGCAGACCTTTTTTACCTACCCGCCGCTTTACAGCCTTGAAAAGCCATTCCATTTAGCCGTCCAACCTTTTAAAGACCATTTCATACCCATCGCAACCATAATGAAGGGACCGGTTGACACGGCTTATCGTGGCTGTTGAAGCCCCTGTGGTTGCCACAATCTCACTGTAAACTTTTTTATGACTCAGCATATGGGCAACCCAAAGCCTTTGCGACATTGCCTTGATCTCCGGAACCGTGCAGAGGTCTTCAAAAAAGGCATAGCACTCCTCCGGCGTCTTCAAACTAAGAATTGCGCTGAACAAAAAATCCACGCTGCTGTCCTTCAGCTTTGAATTCAATCAAACCACTCTCCCAACTTTAACAGAATAGCATTTCAGTGCGGAAAAGTCAAACAAAGCTGATGAAATTATTTCATTTTATTTTGGCAAACTGCGAAAATCTTTTTCATGATAACGTCAACGCCCTCACCCGACACGGCGGAACATGGTATAACCTGGATATCCGGGTAAGGTGCAAACTGGCCTTTGTAGGCCGTCTCCTGGGCCGTACGCGCCGTTTTGTTCAGTTTATCGCTCTTCATTGCGGCCACTAGGCAGGGAATCTCAGCGTCGCGCAGATAGCGGATCATTTGAAGATCGGCGGCGGCCGGCGCGTGGCGAAAATCCATTAGCTGAACAACCAGACGAAGGTTGCGCCACTGGCGAAAATAGCCTTCCGCCAAATCCGACCACCGCAGCTTCTCCGCCTTAGAAACCTTCGCATATCCATAGCCCGGCAAATCGACAAAGCGGCAAAAACCCAGATTGTAAAAATTAATCGTCGCAGTTTTTCCGGGAGCAGAACTGATCCTTGCCAAAGACTTTCGTGAAAGCAGTCGATTGATTAACGACGACTTTCCCGCATTCGACCTGCCTGAAAAGGCAATTTCAGGCACCGTAGACACCGGGAGCTGGTCTGCCAGCCCGGCAGACATCTCAAAAACTGCCGTTTCTATTCCCATTTTTTCACCTCACTGCGGAATAGAAGCAGTATTGGAAGGCAGGTGCTCCACTTTCTTTGCGGCTGAAAAAGGTTTCGACTCCGGCAAATCCGATTCCTGTTTCGACACCGGCATCTTTGTGAGCGCGATCCGAAGCACCTGATCGATCTGATGAACCGGCTTAAATTGAATTGATTTCTTTACCACCGTATCGATATCCTCCAAGTCTGAAACATTGTCCTCCGGAATGATGACGGTCTTTATCCCAGAGCGATAAGCCGCCATGGTTTTTTCCTTCAGGCCGCCGATCGGCAGGACACGGCCCAGCAAAGTGATTTCACCGGTCATGGCAACATCGTGCCGGACCGGGATGTTACAAAGTGCAGAGGTAATGGCCGTGGCCATGGCAGTTCCGGCAGACGGACCGTCTTTGGGAATGGCACCTTCCGGCGCATGAATATGAATGTCATATTTCGTGTAAAAATCATGGCTGATTCCAAGCACATTTGCCCGGGTGCGGATGCAGCTGATCGCGGTGCGCGCGGATTCTTTCATCACGTCACCGAGGGAACCGGTCAACTCAAGCTTGCCAGTTCCATTCATCACTGCCGCCTCTATTGGCAGAAGCGTTCCGCCGACACTGGTCCATGCCAGTCCGTTGACCAGCCCAACCATGTCCCGTTGGTTCCGGTTGTCCTTTTTAAATTTTTCCGGGCCGAGAAGTTCTTCCAATTTGGCTGCATTGATCACAATTTTCCTTTTGCGATCCTCAACAAAATACTTGGCACATTTTCTGCATAGAGAAGCAATCGCGCGCTCCAAAGCCCTGACGCCTGCTTCCCGCGTATAACCGGCAATCAGCTTGTGAACTGCAGCCGGTGTGATCCGCATCTGCGCAGAACTGATCCCATGCTTTTTCAGCTGTTTCGGAATCAAGTGCTTCACAGCAATGTTGTATTTTTCCAAATGCGTGTAGCTGCCAAGGGTGATGACATCCATCCGGTCATACAAAGGCTCAGGAATGGCGCTGGCATCGTTTGCAGTCGTGATAAACAGCACATGGCTCAGATCGAACGGCATATCGATGTAATGGTCGTAGAAAGCGCTGTTCTGCTCGGAATCAAGGACTTCCAGCAATGCAGACGAAGGATCTCCATGGAAATTGTTGCCCATCTTGTCGATCTCATCCAGCAAAATCAGAGGATTGTTGGTTCCTGCCTGTTTCATGGCATTGATGATCCGTCCAGGCATGGAACCGATATAAGTCCGCCGGTGCCCTACGATATCGGATTCATCCCGTACACCGCCGAGCGAAACGCGGACATACTTGCGGCCCGTTGCTTCTGCAATCGAATGGGCGATGGATGTTTTGCCAACACCGGGAGGCCCCACCAGGCAAATGATCTGCCCCTTGATTTCCGGAGACAGTTTCTTTACGGCCAGGATCTCCAAAATCCGTTCTTTGACTTTTTCCAGTCCGAAGTGGTCGCGATCCAAAATTCGGTGCGCTTTCCGCAGGTCGATATGCTCCTTGCTGGAAACATTCCAAGGCAGATCCAGACAGGTCTCAAGGTAACTTACAATGACGCTGCCTTCATGGGACCCTTCCGGCATTTTGGAAAGGCGGTCACATTCTTTCATTAATTTGTCGTGCTGCAATTTTGGCAGACCGAGTTTTTCAATCCGATCCCGAAGGCTGTCCGCCTCCTGCTGTGGATTATCTTCTTCGCCGAGTTCATAAGAAATCGCTTTCATCTGTTCCCGCAGAAAATATTCCTTTTGATTGCTGTCAATCTGTTCTTTTGCCTTCTCGCTGATCTTACTCTCAATAGACAGAACCTGCGTCTCTTTCTTCAGAATTGCGGCAAGTTTTTCCAGCCTGCGGACCGGATGCAGCTCCTCAAGAATTGTCTGCTTTTCTTCAAAATCAAACATGATGTTGGAGGCAATGTAATCCGCCAGTTCCCCACAGTTTTTTTTCTGAACAACGCCGATGACGATGTCCGGTGGAATATGGGTGTAATTCTGAATAAACTGCTCGAAAAGATTCTGCGTATAGCGGACTAAGGCCTCCGTTCTGCGGGTTGTCCTGGCCGGCAGGGTCTCGACTTTTTTGACGTGAACCCGCGGAAACGGATTTTCTGATTCATAAGAGGTGACGGAAGCGCGGTAAAGCCCTTCCGCAAAAAGGCGGACACCATCGTCGCTGCGGCGAATTACCTGTTTAATTTTTGCCACAACTCCCATGGAAAAGATCTGTTTTGCTGAGGGATCATTGTCTGCAAGATCTCTTTGTGCGACGAGAAAAATCATTTGATTTTCTTCCATCGCTTTCTCGAGGGCAAGAATGGACTTCCGGCGGCCGACATCAAACTGTAACAGCATGCCCGGAAAAATCACAAGTCCTCTCAGTGCAAGCGCCGGGATAGCGGCATCCTCTTGCTGGATGCCAGTTTCATTCATACTCATAAAAAAAAGCTCCTTAAAAAAAAAACTGTTGCAGAGCGAATGATAACCGCGCTGCAACAGGCAAATGGTTCACTCAGGAAGCGGTGTCCTTTCTTCCCCTTTTGTTGGGAGACGTTATCTTGAGTGCCACTGGTTTTCGATCCGGATTGTAGGTAATTTCCGATTTTGCTCTATTTTCCACTGTATCCTGCGTGATGACAACTTTCTCGATCGTATAATCGGACGGAACCTGATACATCAAGTCCACCAAAATATTTTCCATGGCAGAGCGCAACCCTCTGGCCCCTGTTCGGCGTTCCATCGTCTTTTTTGCAATTGCCCGGAGCGCTTCCGGTTCAAACTCCAACTCCACTTTGTCAAGCTGGAACAGCTTTTTATACTGGTTGACCAAACTGTTTTTGGGCTCCGTCAAAATGCGGATCAGCGCTTCTTCATCAAGGCCGTCCAGAGCCGCAATCACCGGCAGCCTGCCGACCAACTCCGGAATAAGGCCGTATTTTACAAGGTCATGCGGAATGACATCTTTCATCCAAGAAGTAGAATCCAGCTCCGCCTTACTACGGACCTGTGCCCCAAAGCCAATCGAGGAAAAAGACGAACGCTGCTCAACAATTTTATCCAGTCCGTCAAAAGCCCCGCCGCAGATAAAAAGAATATTGGTCGTGTCAATCTGCAAAAATTCCTGCTGCGGGTGCTTTCTTCCGCCCTGAGGAGGAACATTGGAAACCGTGCCTTCCAAAATCTTCAGCAAAGCCTGCTGAACGCCCTCGCCGCTGACATCCCGCGTAATGGACGGATTTTCGGATTTTCTGGCGATCTTATCGATTTCATCGATATAAATAATTCCGCGTTCTGCTTTTTCAATATCAAAGTCTGCTGCCTGAATCAGACGAAGGAGAATATTTTCCACATCTTCGCCGACATATCCGGCTTCCGTCAGGGTTGTGGCATCCGCAATGGCAAACGGAACATCCAGGATTTTCGCAAGAGTCTGAGCCAGCAAAGTTTTTCCAACGCCGGTCGGACCGAGAAGAAGCACATTGCTTTTCGTCAGCTCCACATCGTCCTTGTCACGGCCATAGTAAATCCGCTTATAGTGGTTGTAAACAGCCACCGACAGGGCGATCTTGGCAGCTTCCTGACCAATGACATATTCGTCCAGCTGCCGCTTAATCTCCTGCGGCTTTGGCAGTTCAGCAACTGATTCGCCGTAGCTTTCCTTCCTTGCGGACAGATTCTTTTCATCATTCAGAATGGACATGCACAGTTCAACACATTCATCACAGATAAAAACGCCGGGTCCCGCGATCAGGCGGCGCGCCTCGCTCTGCGGTTTTCCGCAGAAGGAACAGCAGATTTCTCTTCCCTTGTTATCGTCGTTGTTCGGCATTCTATCACCCTATCTCATCGCTTCGTAATGACCTTGTCGATCAGTCCGTACTGGACCGCTTCCTCCGCAGTCATAAAATTATCGCGTTCGGTATCTCTCATGATCACTTCCAGCGGCTGCCCAGTGCGCTCGGCGAAAATCTCATTCAGTTTCTTCTTAATCTGCAGCATATGCTCCGCCTGAATCTTAATATCCGTCGCCTGCCCCCGGGTGCCGCCGCTCGGCTGATGAATCATGATATCGCTGTTCGGCAAAGCATAGCGCTTGCCTTTTGTGCCAGCCGTCAGTAAAAATGCACCCATGCTGGCAGCCATTCCCATGCAGATGGTAGATACATCACATTTAATATACTGCATCGTGTCGTAAATTGCAAGGCCCGCTGTAACGGAGCCTCCGGGGCTGTTGATATAAAGGCTGATATCCTTGGCCGGATCCTGACCTTCCAGATACAGAAGCTGGGCAACCACCAAGCTGGAGGTGGTATCGTTCACCTCATCGGTCAGCATCACAATCCTGTCGTTCAGCAGACGGGAAAAAATATCATAGGAGCGTTCGCCCCGATTGGTCTGTTCTATAACATAAGGTACTAAGCTGCTCATTCTTCTATTCCTCCAGCAACCGGCAATATTAGAGCTTTGGCGAATTCTCGGAATTTATTCCATCATCTGAGGGCTTTTTTTCCGTTTTTGGCGATTCCTTTTCTTCCGCAACCACAGCGTTGTCTCGTACCAGATGGAACGCCTTTTCCACCGACATATCTTTCACCAAGTCTTCCTTATGGACAAAGGACTTGACTTTATCGACCTCTGTTTTATAATTTTCAGCTAATTTAGCGTATTCCTTCTCGATCTCTTCCTCAGAAGGAGTGATTTTTTCCAACTGAGCGATTTTTTCAAGTGCAAGGCGGAATTTTACCTGGCGCTCCGCTTCGGGTCTGAACTGTTTGCGAATTGCCTCCATGTTCTGGCCTGTATATTTCATATAAGTCTTCACATTCAGGCCTTGGGATTGCAGCCGATAGCTGAAATCTCGGAGATCTTCATTGATCTGATTTTCAAACATTGCCTCCGGGACATCAGCTTTTAGTTTGGAAACCAGCGTGTTGACCAGTTTATTGTCCATTTCGTCATTCGCTTTTGTTTCCGCGTCTTTCACAAGCTTTTCGCGGACATCCGAGCGATACGCATCCAGTGTGTCAAATTCGCTGACATCCTTGACAAAATCATCGTCGACCTGCGGGAGTTCTTTTACTTTGATCTCATGCAGTTTAACATGAAAAATCGCATCTTTGCCGGCAAGATTCTTTGCACCGTAGTCCTCGGGAAACTTTACGTTGATGTCGAATTCATCACCTGACCGATGTCCCGCAACCTGATCTTCAAATCCTGGGATAAATTGGCCGGAACCAAGCTGAAGGGTATAGTTTTCAGCTTTGCCGCCGGAAAATTCCTTGCCGTCAACGGATCCGTCGAAATCAAGGACGACAATGTCTCCGTTCTGCGCTTCCCTGTCCTCTACGGTGACCATCCTGGAATTGCGATTACGGATTTTTTCAATTTCGGCATCTATATCGGAATCCATCACTTCCTGAACTTTCTTCGTGACAGGAATTCCTTTGTAATCCTCAATCTCCACTTCCGGTTTTGTTGTAATGGTCGCCTTAAACACCAGACCGTCTGCACCTGCGGAAACCAGATCAAAATCGATCTTGTCTTCAATCATCTCAAGCTTTGATTCATCAACCGCCTTTTCCAGTGCACCGGGATATACGGAATTGATTGCTTCGTCGTAGAATACCTTGTCGCCATAATATTTCTCAATGAATCCGCGGGGCGCTTTTCCCTTGCGAAACCCCGGGATCGTAATTTTTTTGCTTTCTTTATGGTAAGCCGCATCCACGGCCTTTTCAAATTCTTCCGCATCCACAAGAACCTCAAGCTGGTAACGGTTCTTTGCCACCTGAGTGGTTGATTTTAAACTCATTTTTATTTCCTCCTGCAAATCTGCGATTAACGAAGTTAATTATATCACATGAACGATAAAGTTTCTACCTTTCACTGAAATGTTTTTAATTTATTCATTTTACCAAAGCCGGCGTGAACCCGAGATAGTCACAGGAAATTAAATGCATGCGGATTCCCCGGTATTCCCCGATCGGCGCCCGTTTTGCAGCGGCACTTCCATGGATATGGCCAAAATAGCAGTCTTTAACCTGGTTCTGTTCCAGAACATCGAGGATTTCCCCGCATTCCATTCCCGCATAAACGGGCGGATAATGCAGAAAGACGACGGGAGGCAGGCCCTGCCTGCGGGCGTCGGCAAGTGAAGCGTTCAGCCGCCCAACCTCCCGGTTGACGATTTTTTTATCCTGCGGGCTCTCTGCATTGTAAAGCCAGCCGCGCGTACCGCACACGGCTCTTTTCTCCACCGCCGCAGCGCAATTATGGATAATCCCAAGATCCTCAAAACCGTTTGCACTGAAAAATTCTTCTATTTTTCGCTTAGTCGACCACCAGTAATCATGGTTTCCCTTCAGGATCAGCTTTTTGCCAGGCAATTCATGAATAAAGCGAAAATCCTGAACGGAATCCTCCAGTTTCATAGCCCACGAAATATCTCCCGCAATCACAACGGTATCTTCCCTGCCAACGACGGCGGTCCAGTTTTTCCGCAGACGTTCGGTATAATTCTGCCAGCCTTCAAACACATCCATCGGCTTGTCGGTGCCAAAGGAAAGATGAAGGTCCGCAATTGCAAATAAAGACATGGCAACACACTCTCAAACGGATTTTAGAACTGCTTCCCATTACAGTTTCTGCGCTGTCGTTCCGCTTTTTCCGGCAGACCGGCTTTTTCAGCCTAAAAGTAAGAGGAAAAGCCGAATGCATTTTCGATATGGCGGCAGGACTGCACGGAGCGCCCGGTCTTTTCCATGATGATTCCGATGACATCAAACCGCGGCTGAAGGTGAGTCGGATGTTTCTGCAGATAGAGCAGAGCGGTTTTGGCAATTCTCTTTTGCTTCCCCGGTGTAACCGCCGCTTCCGGCGGGACCATGGAGCGGGACTCCCGCGTTTTTACTTCAACGAACACAAGATACCGACCCTTTTCGGCGATGATGTCAACTTCTCCAAAACGGCTGTGGTAATTCCGCTCTAAAATCCGATAACCGTCTTTTTCGAGGAACTCGGCCGCATAAGCTTCCCCGAACGGACCGGTGCGGTTATTTCCCGCCATAACCCGGCAAGATCTTTTTTAAGAAGGTCCTGCGGTGCACCGGGCAAGGACCCAGCCGGTGCAGCATTTCCACATGAAGTTTGGTTCCATAACCCTTATGCCGCGCAAATCCATAGTCCGGATAGATCTTGTCTATCCGGCACATCAGCCGGTCACGGCTGACCTTTGCCAGGATGGAGGCCGCCGCGATACTGGCGGAAAGCGAGTCCCCTTTTACAATCAGACGGGTTTTCACGTCAAGATTCGGCATGCGGTTTCCATCTACCAGCGCAAGGTCCGGTCTCGGATTCAATTTGTCGAAAGCCCGACGCATGGCAAGAAAAGTCGCCTGCAGAATATTAATTTCATCAATTTCATGCTCCGTTGCAAAACCGACCCCACAGTCCACCGCCGTTTGTAAAATCACATCGTAGAGAGCTTCCCGCTTTTTAGGGGTCAGCTTTTTGGAATCGTTTAGTCCATCAATCTGAGCATGAGGCGGCAGCACTACGGCTGCGGCAAACACCGGCCCCGCAAGAGGACCCCGCCCCGCTTCGTCGATTCCGCAAACCAGCGGAAAACCGTCCGATCGGGCCGTGTCCTCATAAAGATGCCAGTCGATCATTTCACTCCACCGGCTTTTTCCAAAGTAATTCTGCCGATCTTGCCGGCCCGGAACTCATCCAGCAGCATAGTGGCGGCGCGCTCCGTGTCGATTTCCCCGCCGCGGAGAAGCATCCCTCTTTTCCTGCCGATCTGCTCCAGAAGCTCATAGCCGCTCAGACTTGGGAGATCGCCCTCCAGCTTATACCTGCGTTCCAGCAGAGTTCCGTAATCGCCGCGCAGTACCTCGAGCAAACGGCAGGCAAGGGTTTCCAAATCCATAACATCGTCTTTTACCGCTCCGGTAAACGCCAGATGCTCCCCGACGACAGGATCCTCAAATTTAGGCCATAAAATTCCCGGCGTATCAAGGATTTCCATCTCTTTCCCCACGGGAAACCACTGGCTGCTGCGGGTGACGCCGGGTCTGTCCGCAACGGAAGCGCGGCTGTTCTTGGAAAGCCGGTTGATCAGCGAACTTTTCCCTACATTTGGAATTCCAGCAACGAGGATCCGAATTTTGCGGCCCATCATCCCCCTTTTCTTCCATAGTGCCAGCTTGTCTGCAAGGATTGATTTTGCAAGCGGCAAGAACCGGTTCAGGCCGGCACCCGTCCGGCAGTTCACATCAATCGCGCCAAGACCGCGCCCCCGAAAAAAGGCAATCCAATCGCCGGTCATGGCGGAATCCGCCAAGTCGGACTTATTCAGAAGAATTACACGTGGCTTTCCGTCCACCATGCGGCCTAGATCCGGGTTTTGGCTGCTCGCCGGAATCCGGGCGTCAAGGACTTCAGCCACAGCATCAACCTGCCGGATATTTTTTTCCATTTCCCGCCGGGTTTTTGCCATATGGCCAGGAAACCACTGAATCGGTTGCCCTTCCTGCATAAAACTCCCCCTTCTTCTTAAGAATTCACCCTTCCAAAATGACTGAAAGGGAAAAGAATCCATTCCGCCTTTCCCAAAATAAAACGCTCATCCACCATTCCGACATGGCAACTGCGGCTGTCGTCGGAAACCGGGCGGTTGTCGCCAAGAACAAAGACACAGCCTTTCGGTACGGTTACAGGAAATTTGTAATCGGCAGGCTGCGTGGTGATACCGTTTCGAATATACCGGGATTCGTCCAGCTGCTTTCCGTCGACACTGACGACGCCTGTCTGAAAATTAATATCCACAGTCTGATTTTCCAAAGCGATTACCCGCTTGATAATCGGTTCCGAAAGTCCCCGTGTGTGGGTGATAATGATTACATCTCCCCGCTTGGGCTGATAAAACTCGCTGAACAGAAGGACCCGGTCGTCAGAGTGAAGAGTCGGCAGCATGGAAGGACCGCTGACGCTGACCACCCGCAAAATAAAGGAAAAGAAAACCGTCACAACAATCAGAGAAGTAATCAGCGCTTCCATCCATTCATAGCAGCTGACAATCCCGCTGGCTGGGATGGAGGGCCTTTTTCTCTTGTCTGGCAGCGTCTTCTTTTTTCCCAACGAAAAATCAACTCCTTATCCCACAATTTTACATTATTTCACGATGGAATGGAACGGATTTAGAAGGAAAACCACTTTGCCGATCACATACCGGCAGTCAATCATTCCAACTTCTTTAAAACGGCTGTCTTCCGAAATTGTCCGGTTGTCTCCCAGAACAAAAATATGGCCGGCCGGTACTTTTTGCGGGAACGTAACATCGTATTGATCTTTTGTGATTCCATTTTTAATATAAGCCGATTCATCAAGCTCTTTTCCATCAACCAAGACGGTACCGGCCGCAAAATTGATATCGATCGTCTGCCCGCCTGTTGCAATCACACGCTTAATAAGGCGTTCATGCAGCCCCGTCGCATGCTCGTCGATGACCACAACATCACCGCAAGAAAAATGTCTGTCCATACAAGAAACCAGGACCCGGTTGCCGTTCTGGTAATTCGGCTTCATGGAATCTCCGTCTACAACAATATTCACCCGGAACAAAAGCACGAATAAAGCCATAATGACAGCCAGAGAAAGGATTAGGGCTTCCACCCATTCATAACAACTTTCTGCCCTTTGGTTGTCATGGTTTTTATCGGCTTCGCTTTTTTCCAGCGAATCGGCATCCGCCATCTCTTTCATACCATTTCCTCCGATCAAAAGAACAAAAAAGGGACACCGAAATGTCCCTTTGTAAGCACCCTATCTAGTTCTTACTAAATTTTGCTCTTTACTTTCGCAGCTTTGCCGACTCTGCTGCGCAGATAATACAGCTTCGCACGGCGGACACGGCCTTTGCGGATCACCGTAACACCCTTCACATTTGGGGAATGAATCGGGAAGACTCTTTCCACGCCCACACCGTAAGAAACACGGCGAACGGTGAACGTCTCACTGACTCCGCTCCCTTTCCGGGCGATTACCGTTCCTTCAAACGCCTGGATTCTTTCTCGATCTCCTTCGCGGATATTAACATCCACTCGCACGGTGTCACCGATCTGAAAGGCAGGCAGTTCCGACTTTGTCGAATCCTGTGCAATTGTCTTTAATGCATCCATTTTAATTAATCCTCCTAATTTTAGACATTCATGCCGAGGGCAGAGGACTGTCCGTTTTAATGCCCTGAGTGTCAGGTATTAAATCCCATCGGATTTTCCGACGGATCTCAAATACTTTTTAATCATACCACATTCCGGCAAACGGCGCAACATTTTTTTATCGCTTTCACTGCTAATCATACTTTCCTTTTTTAAAGGTAAGCAGAAACATCAGATAGATGCAGATCAGCAGAAGGGCAAAATTTCCAGGCGAACGGAACAGCGCCAGAAATCCCGCGACAGAAAGAGGCGTGAGAAAAAGAAACGACACCACCCCCACCGCCCTAGCCGCTACGTCCGGCTCCCAGCGCATACAGAGCAGCGCATACAGAGCCTGTCCCCCATCCAGTGGTTCAATCGGCAGAATATTGAACAGAAACAGCGCACAGTTCGCCAGAATAAAGTTTCCGGCCGCAGGGCGAAAAATAAGCGGCAGCAGACATGCCGCAAGATTGACCGCAGGCCCTGAAAGCGACACTGCAGCATCCCGCAGATATCCATGGTCCGGCCTGGAAGTGCGGATTATATCGACCCCATAAAGATTAAACCGGATTTCCTCCGGCAGGCATTTGAGTCCGCGCATCACCACGAGATGACCGCACTCGTGAAGAGCTGCCGCCGCCAGCCCGGCTGCCGCGATGCCGCTTCGATCAAACAAAAGCAGCAGGGCGATCAGAGCAAAAAAGAAATAGCTGAACGTCACCCGGCAGTTTCCGAGCAAAAAAGTCATGAGGCGGCTGGCTCAGACGGCGCGTTTTCATTGATCTTCGGAACGCTGCCCTGCGACTGTGCTGATGCAGAAGAATTCCCCTGCCCTTGAGAAACCGCCTGTTTTTCCGAGCTGGAAGAGGAATTCGGCGCAGCCGCATTGCCACCATTCTCCTGGGCAGAGGAAGGTAACGTTTGGCTGTCTCTGGGGTTGGAAATGGTGGACCAGAGATTGACCACCACATGCTTGATATTGTCCATTTGTGCATCGGCGACAATAGAATCGTTTAAAGATTCCCAGTACCAATTTTTCATCTGCTGGTAAACGGTGCCTCCATTCAGCCGCAGAGCGATGGCTGCCGCCAGAATTGCCGTGCATACGCCGATTTGAATTGCCGTCAGAAGCCTCGTGCTTTTCCTGCGAGCTGCGCTGCGGGCCGCTTTTTCCGACCGCCGCTTTTCCCAGTCGTCATCGCTGGATTCCCAATCCTCTTCCGGTGCTTCCCTCGAACTTTTCTCTTCGGAGGTTTCTTCTTTCAAATTTTGGTCTTTCTGATCCGTTTCCATTCTTGTGTCGCGCTTCATTGAAAATCCTCCCGCAAATTACGTTCAAATCATCATATGAAACAAAAGGCGGAAACAGAACAAGTCCGCCTCAAAAGTAGGGACAAAACCATATGGGGGTCTGACAGCGGGTATTTTTTGCAGGCCGTTCTTGTAAATCAGCGTCAACTCTGATAAAATCACAAGTAAAGAAAGAAGGATTTCACATGGATCTTGCTTTGACGGAATTTGCGCAAAAAAAAATAGCAACCGCAATAAAAGCCTTGAACGCCAACCGCTTCGACGCTCGTTTTGTGGCGAACCGGGAAGAACTTTTGAAGCTGCTGAACGAACTGGTGCCGGAACGTGCCGTTGTGGCAAACGGAGGCTCCATAACGCTGGAGGAAACCGGCGTGATGGATTTTATCCGCAGCGGTAAATTCCAATACCTGGACCGCTACCGTGAGGGGATGGACGACGAGGAACGCCGGGATATTTTTTTGCGTTCCCTCGGCGCAGACTGGTATTTTACCAGTTCCAACGCCATCACAATGGACGGCCAGCTTTTCAACATCGACGGCAACTCAAATCGTGTCGCAGCAATTGCCTATGGCCCCAGAAACGTCGTTGTTGTCGCGGGAGCAAATAAGTTGGTGCAAAACCTAGCCGATGCCGAAAGCCGCGTGAAAGGCCGGAGTGCCGGAGCCAACTGTCTCCGTCTGAAAATTCAAACCACCGGCTGCTCCATCACTGGAAAATGCACCGACTGCAAAAGCCCGGAGAGAATTTGCTGCAATACTCTAATCAGCAGTTTTCAGCATGTGCCGGGCCGGGTGAAGGTATTTTTACTGCCCGAAATACTGGGCTATTAGCAAAAAAAAGATCGCGTGAATTCACGGTTCTCGCAAAAGCTCCCGGTTTGTCCGGGAGCTTTTGTCATGAAAGAAACATTTGTCTGCATTACGATTTATTTTTTCCCGTTTCCGGAATCAGTGCCGCCGCACTTTTCGGCAAAATCGTCAAAGCTGTCGGTTGCTTCAAAGTCGACATCGCTGCCCAGCGAGGCAAAATGTTTTCGCCCGCATCGGATTTTTGCCGTCTCCGTTGGGCGAAGTGCTTCTTCCTGAATATTTTCCTTCGTTTCCAGAACAAAATAAAGCTTTTTTTCTCCATCCTGCTCCACAAGCAAAGCCCAGTCCGGGTTATAGCTGCCCAGCGGCGTGGAAATTTGAAACCAGGCCGGCAGCTTTGCATAGAGCTTAACCGCCCGGTTTGACTCCAATTTTTCGGCAAACCGTTTTTCATGGTCGCTGTCGTAAACGACATAATGATAAGGCGATTTGGTGCTTTTGATCATATTGCGTTCCAGATAGCCGGTAAGCTCTTTCTGTTCAAACAGTTCCTGCGCATAGTACTCTTTCTCGCCTAAACGGGTATATTTGACGCCATCCACTAAGAAACTTCGCATTTCCTTCTTTAAAATAGAAGCGGTAGTCTCCATGTATTTCTGCGGATTTTGATAGAAGCTGTTCAGTGTTTGACTTTGCACCAGAATGGCAACAATCGTGCGTCGGGTTAGATTGGTGGCATTCTGAAGATAAACGATCGGATTGGGCAGCGGCTGCCCGCCGACTCCGACAGAAAGCCCGCGATGTTCCCGCTCTTCGGCAGCGACTCCCCCTTCCGAGAGATTCACCGACGCCTTTGTAAAAATCAATTTGCCCGGCTGAACGGCACTCAATGTTTTCCGCATTTCCTCACAGCACTTTTCGATCAGCTTTTGACTGTCAAAACTGACTGAATAAGTCGTTTTGTACTTAATGTGATCCCAAAGTTCCTGAAACTCCGGCTGGAGGAAAACGGCCTTATTTAAAGTCACTCTGCGCCTTTCGTCGGCGGAACGAATTCTGAGGCTGCCGCATGCTTTCCGGCAGACCATCTCAATCGCCGGCTTGCTGCTGGCCAGGCTCGAAGGGATTTCCAGCAGATCGTCCCGCAGCGCTCTGCGCAGCTTGTCCTGCACATGGCCGGAAACATCCAGATAACCTTTTTCCACAAACATCTGAAAAATCCCGCCTGATTTTTCTTCCCCCAGATAGACCGAAGAACCATCCGCACGCTTCACCGAAAGGTTTGCGAAAGAATGTCGTTCCAAAACGCCAAAGCGGATTCCCTCCTCCGTTTCATATTCCCGCTGCAAACCGGCGGCGAAATCATCGTAGCTTTCATTCGCCATCACCGTCAGGGTATTGATGGCGCTGCCATACCGGCGTTCTCCGTTTTGATCGACGCAGAGACGCAGGCCGCGGCCGATTTCCTGGCGTTTCTTCACCTTGCTGTGGGTTTCATTCAGCGTGCAGATCTGGAAAACGTTCGGATTATCCCAGCCTTCGCGCAGTGCGGAATGAGTGAAAATAAAACGCAGTTTGGAATGAAAAGACAGCAGTTCTTCTTTATCCCGCATAATCAGGCTGTAAATATCTTCATCGGCCGCCGTGGCGCCGCTGGTATCTTTCAGAATTCCCTTTTTGTCCTGTGAAAAGTAACCGTTATGCACCTTGCTGACATCAAAATTGCGCAGGTCTCCGGCCAGTGCGTGATACTTTGGCAGCCGGATTAACTCATTATAATTTTTTTCAAACAGCTTTGCATAAATGCCGGGGTGCGGCTGTCCGTTCCGGTCATAAAAGCGGTAATTCGACACGCGGTCCACAAAAAAGAGACTCAGCACTTTGATTCCAAGCGGGTTCAAGCGCAGTTCCTTATCCAAATGTTCCTGGATGGTGCGACGAATTTGCTGTTCCTTGATGGTCAGGTCGTCCACATCCCCGACTCTTTTGCCGAGCCGCAGCACCTCCGGCTTAGCCGTAAAGCTTACAAATTCGTTTCCCGGTTCGCAGTAAATTTCATCTATAATATAATTTTCATAGACACTGCGGCAGCCGGAACGCTCATACAAATCCTGGCCGGCTCGGACGGTAACGGGCCGGCGCTGGACTTTGCCCTTTCGCAGAACGTCCATCTCAATTTTCGCCGTGATCGGGGATTTCCTGTTATCAACCGATTTAAGACAAAAATATGCCTTGTTGTGGTTGTCTTTGGAGGCAAAACTGGCCACTTCAATCTGTTTGACCAATCCCAGACGGAAGCTGTCCACAGCGTCCAGCTTATAAACCAGGTTGTGTTTTTCCACATGCGTCGCTGAGTAGCGGACAATGCAGCACGGATGCAGGGAAGCGATGGCTTCTTTCGCTTTCGGCGTTGTGTCCACGCTTTGCGGTTCATCAATGATGACAAACGGATTGGTTGCCTGAATCAGCTCAATCGGCTTCAATCCATTTAATCGATCATTGGCCCGATGAATGAGATTGGATTTTTTCTCCCATTCCCCGGGCGAGAGGTCGCGACGCAGCTGTCCGGATTCATCTGTATTAGAAAACGATTTTCGGAAGGCATCAATATTAATGACCATCATGGAGATGCTGTCGTTCACCGCGAAGCTGCGCACTTGTTCCAGTTTGCCGGAATCGTAAACAAAAGCATCGTACACCACGTTGTTATAGAGATTCCGGAAGTGTTCCCGCGTGATCTGCAGAGTTTTATAGACGCCCTCTTTAATTGCAACACTGGGTACCACGATGATAAATTTCGTGAATCCGTAGGCTTGATTCAGCTCAAAGGCCGTGCGGAGATACACATACGTTTTCCCCGTTCCGGTCTCCATTTCCACGTCAAAGTCCAGCCTGCCGCCCTTGAGCGTCCTGCTCTGCGGCAAACCGTTGCGAAGCTGTACCTTCCGCAGGTTGCGCAGGATTTCCTCCTTGCCCAGATCCAAGCGATTGCCAACGCCGACAGTTCCCATAAAATTCATCTGGCCGTTAAGATTCGGCACCGAAAAGCCGGTTCGCCTTTCGGCCTGCCCCTGAAACAGATCTACAACTGAAGCAATCGCCTGCTGCTGATAGGGCAGATCCGCGTCGAATTGAAGTTTCATCCTGCTCCCCTCACACCGTAGTAAAGTTATTTTCCTTCAGCCCGGCAGATTTGAGGATCTCATAAACGTTGACTTTGTCGCTGTCGGAAGCAAATCCACAGTCGCGGAAAACGACTTTCCACGTTTCCGGCGCAAGCCGCCGATGCAGTTCCGCCATGCCGCGTGCTGTATCCAGCGTGACGCCGTCCCCCAGGCACAGCATCAGCGCGCCGGAAGCCGCCACATAGACGTTTTTCCCATCTATTTGCTCCCGGCTCAGCGGAGAGGTCAATTCAAATCCCATTTTCAGCAAAATCTCGTAAACCAGATCCAATTCCGTCCGTCCCGGAAGACCATCATTCAATGAATTCATTAGGTCCTGCGCCAGTTTCTCCGCACTGAATTTCAACTGTGCGGAGTCGCCGGCATCGTCCGCAACCATACCGGCTTCCGGATTCCATCTCTTTACGTTGGAAGAATCCAGTTTGAATACCCGAAAGCCAATATCCGGCACCTTTTTAAGGGGCTGGTCCGGCTTTTGGCTGGAATTTTTCTCTTCCACCTGCTGTCTGACCAATTCTCCGGCGCGGCGGATCCGCTCTTTTCCTATTTCACAGATATTTTTGTAACCGGCTTTCGCCGCCTCGGTTCCTTCGGCACAGGGCTCCGGCAGCTGCACCATGATAAACCGGCGGCATCCGCCGTCCTCAGCATTCATCTGCATGACCGCATGGGCGGTTGTGGCCGAACCGGAGAAAAAATCCAGAATCGTTGCATCCTTATGATAAAATGTCGTCAGCTTCAACATCCTTACAATCAGTTCCACCGGTTTCGGGTTATCAAAGTAGGAACCTTGCAGCAATGATTTTAACTGCGCCGTTGCGCTGGAGGTCAGGCCGCCGTCTTCCCACCAGGTCGTATCCGTTCTGCGCGTCTGCTCTGCGGAACGGAGATAATATTTTTGATAAAGACGATTCCCTTTTTTAACCAGGAACCCGTCCTGATACTTTTTCCGCATGGTCTCTTTGGAAAAGCGGAAATAGCCCTTTACCCCTAAAAATTCAAAATATGGGTTTCCCTTCCGCGCGCCGCCCGGACCGTCGACAGGCACCAGGCGGTACGGCCCTTTCCCATCGGCATCATCGAAAGGGAAACCGGACAGATCCGGGTCCAGACCGATCTGCCGGCGCATCTGTTCCAAAACCGATCGATTCTTTGCATAAAACAAAATAAAATTATGATTAGGAGAAATAATCTTGTCATTCGATACAGAAGCGCGCGATTTATGGCAGATAACGGCAATCCGGTTGCCCTCTCCAAAAATCTCGTCGCAAACTTTGATCAGATTCGCAATTTCGTTATCATCCAAACTGACGAACATCACGCCGCTGTCTGCCAGCAGATTCCGCGCCAAACGCAGCCGCGGATACATCATACTCAGCCACTTGGAATGGAAGCGGCCGTCCGTTTCACTGTTGGTGCTTTGGGGGCGGCCGGCTTTGTCCACCTGCCCGGTCCATTCCTGATAGTTTCTAATACTGTCTGAAAAATGGTCGGGATAGATAAAATCTTTTCCCGTGTTGTAAGGCGGGTCGATATAAATCATCTGAATTTTTTCATGATAGCTTTTTTGGAGCAGTTTGAGGACTTCCAGATTGTCGCCTTCCAGGTAGAGGTTCCTGGTGCTGTCCCAGTTTTTGCTTTCTTCCATGCAAGGACGCAATGTCCCCGTGCCGGAAGCCTGAGAAAGACGCAGTGCGCGGTTTTTACCGTTCCATGTAAAGTGGTAGCGCTCCTGCCCGCTGTCAATCTGGCCGCCAAGCTCCTGTTTCAGCCGATCAAAATTGATTTTTCCCTCTTCAAACACCTCTGGGAAAATAGATCTGAGCTGCTCTATTCGCTCCGCCGTCAGATCCGGGGTCTTTCCACTCAACTTCGTCATGCAATCACTCCAATTATTCTCTGCCATGGCAAGTCTTTGCCGATTCTGCAGCGGCTCTCCCCTCTTACTTGAAAACGGATATTCAGAATTCTGGCGATGATTTGACCTTGCGGTTACTGCCCGATTAAAAAACCCAGTGGATATCATTCGGCTTGTGAAACGTTAGTACTAATTTTCAGAATTTCATCTGGCGGCCGTATTATTATACCACAGTTTGTCTGGCCCCACATGGCGGGATTACTGTCAAACATAAATATCCCGTGAAATAAATCAAGTCAATTTTTAATATTCCAGAGCTCTTTCAGCCTTTTTATTGTAAATTCCCATTTATCATTCTTCGGGCGGCAAACCGTATTTTGATTTCCAAAGAAACCGTATTCGGAAACCGCATCTTTTTCCGGAACGGTTTTCTCCCATTTCACTTTTACAATATATTCTTCCTTCTCGGGCGGCAAGTCTTTATGGTAACCCGCCTTTAGGGACAAATCAAAAAACGGTATGTCACGTCCATCAATTTGAATCCGGGTCTTTCCTGCCGGCTTCATTTCTTCCGTGACAGTGCCCACGCCTACATAACCCACATGCGGAATATTAACCCAAATGCGATCACCGGAACTCAGGTTTCTCATGGTTCCCGTATGCCATGAGCCTCCCCCGGCGGAGACAAATCCATATTGGACGGCATCCTCCCAGGAGCGCTGCCCGTCTACCCCGTAGGAAAAATAATATTCTCCATTCCAGCTAATCGGCAGATTCCCTTTCGGCTGAACTTCTTGATCCGGTTCAAACATCCAGGCCCGGCTCAACAGTCTCTTCCCCTGATGTTGAAAGACTCGGAAAAACAGCACATTGATATCGATTCCAAACCCCTGAAGATATTGAATGATGCGTTCTGTGCTTCCATCCATATCGGTCGCGACAATGACGGTACGAACATGGACATCATCATTGCTTTCTTCCAGTGCGGCGCCAAACTGTTCCTGATATTTTGCACTCAGCGGTTTTCCCGAATAATTTAAACAAATTTCAGCAAGTTTATTTTCATCCATTTCTTCAACACAAGAGGCATAATCCAACGCCTGAGCGGTTACTTCGCGCGGCGTCATTCCCTTTTTCAATTCGATGACGACAGGGTTTCCACTGGCATCAACGCACAATAAATCAATGATGCCGCCGTATCGTGTACGGACCTGACGGCCAATTATCAGCCAGTCTTCACTTAGCAGCTTGATGTTGTCTGCCAGAAGATCTTCCAGTTCATGTTCACTGCTCAGGGATGACAATGGAAGTTCACATTCATCATCCAGAGACCAAATTGTCTGTTGAATCGACATGATGACATTCCCCTTTATTCTTATAATTTCATCATTTATTCGGCTATTCGGCAATTTACAGGAGGATATTCCCCTAAGCTGATTTCCGCATTGTGTTTTTCAGCTCATTTCAGTTAAATCTATTATATTCCGACAAAATCTCATTCGCAACATGCTGCGGATAACAAAAAGGCGCCGGACTGCTTTCCGGCGCCAAAATACCTGTTTTTTCCAAAAATTGTGATTTTTCCTTGACTTCACGGTCCAATGCGGTATAATTTATCTGTAAGGCATGAAAAATGCAATGCAGAAGCAGGTGGTGGAACACCTGCCTCCTGCATACGGAGACCAGACCTCCATACGCAACCGAATCATCGGCACATTGCGCCTCTTATTATAACGCCTCCCGCATCTTTTGTACAGGGGGATTAGGATGAGTACCGGCGGTGTGTTTTGGGACGCTGTATATGGATTTTGAAATATCCGTATCCAGCATTTTTTTGTGCCTTGCGGCGGCCGGTGCCAGCAAGGATGCCCTTCTCTGACCGGCACGGCCGCCTAATTTTGTTTGTGAAAAGGGTTATCATATAGATGAAAACAGCGCCATCCGGACTGGGACGGGAAAACCGTCGCCCCCCTTTCTAGGGAAGTCTGTCTAGTGGCGCTGTTTTCCCTGCTCCCACACGGGAAAAGCCTTTCTGGCAGTCTGGAAGCTCCGCAATATATTTCAGATTTCTGAACCTAATAAACTATAATGGATTCCATTCCGCCTGGCATATTTCAAAGATGATTCATAGATTTGGTCTGACGCACGCCTTTTCGCAAGGGAGGATTGAATATACGGCCCCCAAGATCAGTGGGAACGATGCGCGAACTTAACGAGCCGTATTCGAAAAAGAAATGAAAATGAAGCAGATTCCTAATATCATCACAGGCATAAGAATCATTTGTGCCTTTGCCCTTTTATTTTTGGAACCACTGTCATGGTCCTTTCTAGCCGTTTATGTGATTGGCGGGATCAGTGATATTGCCGATGGTTTCATCGCAAGAAAACGAAACGTCACCAGCAAAACCGGGACGGTATTGGACAGTATTGCCGACGCCTTTTTTATTTTTATCCTGCTGCTCATCTTTCTCCCATATTTCCAGTGGCCTGGATGGTTCTTCGGCTGGGTGCTTGCAATTATTATTTTACGTTTTACTTCTCTTTTCGTCGGCGCACTGAAATATCATACGCTGGCTTTTCTCCATACTTACGCAAACAAAGCAACCGGGTTGGCACTTTTCGGCTTTCCCGTTATATTTTGGATTTGCGGTTTAAATACAACAGCGCTTCTTCTATGCTGTATCGCCACCGTTTCGACTCTGGAAGACTTATTAATCAATATTATCTCAAAGAAATTGGATAGAAATATCAGTACGATTTTTAAAATAAAAAAGAGCTAACCAAATCTTGTCTGCCTTCCAGCTTTTGAAGGGATTTTTTATTCCCGGCTTGTATCATCAATTCGCGGACTCTGTCATAACCGACTTTTTCATTTTCCGTCATATTGATCACTTGCCCTGTTCCAATGTAATATGCAATATCTTCCGGATGCTTTTGAATAAAGACGGAGCCCAAAACGCATTGATCCCAGTGAACTACTGTGAAAATTTTTTCCCAGTTATTTTGAAATGTATGGGCAAACAGAGATTCTACGGAACCCGGGCCGCCGTGCAGATACAATAAGACCGGGTTTTCATCGCTCGTTCCCCGATGATACAAAAACTGATTGAGCCCATTAATCGAGACATATTCCTGCAGATCAATGGGTCTCTTTGGCGTTTTACTCATTTTGGTCAGACTTTTCCGTCAAAGTGAAAAGTTTTATTTTACGCCCATTTTAATATTGATTTTGAAGATGATCTTCGATCTAGTTGAAGATACAGCCGTTTGCGTATATTTCAGCTCCCTGTTCACCGGTATCGTCGGTCATACGAAAGATACGCGCGTCATTCGGCAGCCTGTACATTGTATCCTTCATTTTTTACACCACCTCTGCTCAAAAAATCGTTTGCTGCATGAAAGAATGTCTTCACATAACGGTCGGCGACGTTGCCCCACCGCATCGTTTTGCCAAGCAGGAGTGTCTTCTGCTCCATCGCCGCTTTTTCTTCCGGATGCTCGATCAAAAAATTAATGCGCTCGGCGAGAGAATTGGCGTCTTCAAAATCTGCCAGCAGCCCGCGCCCATCCGCGAGCATTTCCCGCGCGTAAAAGTACGGCGTGGAGACGATCACCCGCCCATACCCCGCCGCATAGGCAAGGGTCCCGCTGACCGCCTGGTCCTTGTCAAGGTAAGGCGTCATATAGATATCGGAGAGCGTTAAATACCAGACGATTTCCTCTTTCGTGAGGTATCGGTTCACAAAGCGAACGTTGTCCGTAAGCTTCAGTTCCTTCACCATTTTTTCAAGGCTGGACCGATAGATTTCCCCGCGCTGTTTCCGAACGACGGGGTGCGTCTGGCCTAAAATCAGGTACAGCACACCGGGATGCTTCTTCACAACCTGCCCGATGGCTTCAATACCGTATTCCAAACCTTTTCCAGGGCTGATCAGGCCAAAGGTGCTGACGATAGTGCGGTCAGCAAGGCCAAATTTTCCCTTGAGAGCATCCCTGTCGGGAAGTTTGAAATCAGGGACGCCGTGGTGGATCATCTCGATTTTTGCCGGGTCGGCCCCATAAACCTCCTGAAGCACTTTTCGGGAACTTGAAGTCATTGTCACGATCTTCGTGCTTTTTTGGCAGAGTTCCTTTAAAATCGTCCGCTGCTTTTCCGTCGGGGACGGCAGCACCGTATGCAATGTGGTGACAATCGGTTTTTTGACCCTGTCGATCAGATCCAGCAGATATTCTCCGCTGTCGCCTCCGTAGATTCCATATTCATGCTCTATAATAAGGATCTGAATATCGGAACGGTTGATCCGCTCCGCAGCCGCCGTATAACTTTTCCGGTCCTGCTGCGGAAAATCGAAGAGCACGTCGCTGCCATAATGTTGATCCCCGTCGCTGACCGCGATGACGCAGGTTTTCAAATATCTTTTCTTTTTCATTTCCAGGACAAGGTCCTGCGTAAAGGTAGCGATTCCGCACTCACGCGGAGGATAGGTACTTAAAAATGCAATATTCAAAAATGGTTTGGGTAATTTCAAAATTTGCTCCTTTTCCTTTGTATCAGACGGCTTATACTGCAAGATTCGCGACTGCTTTCAAGTTTTCCGGCGTGCAGATAACATGCTTATACCTCGACGCGCTTTTGATGACGCTGCCGTCGGTCACCACGCATTCTGCCATTTTCACACCGTCCTCAATGACCACGTCGTTCCACAGGATGCTGTTAGTGATCTCGCTTTTCTTTCCGACCACGCCGTTGTCACCGACGACCACCCGTGGTCCCACGACCGCGCCGGCCTCAATTCGCACATTCCTTCCAAGATAGACCGGGCCGCGCAGCGTTGCCTTACCGCTGATTCCGGCGTTCAGCCTGCTGAAAACCGCGCGCTGGCGGAAATTGATTTCGGAAAGTCGCAACCTTCCCTCGAAGCCGTCCCGGTGGGCCTGTATGTATTTTTCAGGCGTCCCGATGTCCAGCCAGTAATTACAACCTTTATATACGGCGATCTTCCGCCCCCGCTCCAGCAGTTTCGGAAAGACCTCCCGCTCTACCGACACTGCCCTTCCGGATGGGATGAGCCGGAGCATCTCCGGCTCAATGATATAGACGCCCGCGTTGATGAAATGCGAAACGACTCCGTTCGGCGCCGGCTTTTCCCTAAAAGAAGAGGCGTAACCGTTTCCGTCGTATTCGATCACGCCGTAGGCGGACGGGTTGCTCACCTGTGTCACCGCAATCGTGACGTCTGCTTTTTTTCGCTTATGATAGCGAAGCATCTCGCTTAAATTGATATTGCTCAGAATGTCGGCATTGAAGATAAAAAATGTGCCGTCAAAGTAGTTCTCACAGTTTTTAATCGCGCCCCCAGTTCCGAGCGGAATATCTTCGCTGACATAATGGATTTTCAGGCTGAAATCCGTTCCGTCGCCGAAATACCGTTCGATGGCCTCCGGTTTGTAACAGGTACTCAGGACGATGTCGTCCACGCCGTGCATTTTAAGGATTTCAAGTGTGCGCTCCAGCAACGGCTTCCCCATTACCGGCACCATCGGTTTTGGAAGCCTGTCTGTCAGCGGTCTGAGCCTGGTGCCCATGCCGCCTGCCAAAAATAAAGCCTTCATAATAATCCCTCTCGTTTCACGTCAGTATTGAAATAATATAGGGTCATGTCGGAGGCGCTATGGGGCCTCGGGCGATGGGCAACTCAGGATGTAATCCAGCACTTCTTTCAGAGAAGCTGTGGCAAACGCAATGCAGGTGTCAGCAGCACCATAATACATTCTGATTTTTTCGGCTTTCTCATCCAGCACCCAGCCGCAGGAAAATACGATGTCACGGACGTCGCCTTCTTTTTCGTAGCTTTCCTGCGGGCCAAAGACCCACTCGTCGCTGCGGCGGAGGACTTTCAGAGGATTTTCGCGATCCAGAAGCGCAAGTCCCAGCCGGTAGATGGCGCCGGACGCTGTTTGCCTCACGCCGTGATACATGATCAGCCAGCCTTCGGATGTTTCCAACGGTTGTGCGCAGATGCCCACCTTGCTGCCGTCCCACCAAGTTCCGCCGCGCGAATTGATCAGGATTTTACTTTCGCCCCAATATTTCAGGTTGTCGGAGCAGGATATCCAGATATCGGCCCCATGCTCAATCGGACGGTGGATCAGCATCCATTTATCCCCGAATCTGCAAGGAAAGATCGTCGCGTCCTTGTCTTCCGGCGGCATAATCGGGCCGATCCGTTCGAAATTCATAAAGTCTTCGGTCATCGCCATGCCGACCACCGGACCGGATTCCGAATAGGCCGTGTAGGTCACCGCATACTTTTTTAATTCCTTCATGTAGGTAATCCGGGGATCTTCGATGCCCCAAGCTTCCTCCGGATGCGCCGGATCGGGTTCCATCGTCGGGGAACGATCAATAATCCAGTTGCTGATGCCGTCGTCGCTGACCGCCTTTGTCAGATGGGAAAAACCGCGCCGGTCTTCCACGCGGGCGAGCAGCAGTACCTTTCCGTCAAAGATGGTGGCGGCCGGGTTCAACACCGCGTTCACCGGATAAGGCCAGTCCTTGGCCGTCAGAATCGGGTTGTACGGGTAGCGCCGGAAAAGCTCCTTAAACGTGTTGTCACCGGCTTTCAGCCGTGTTTCAAAATGATTCACTGTGCATCCTTCCTTTCTGATCTGACAGTAAAAATTGATCGATATGTGTATGCAGTAAAAGCATCTTCCCAAGCAAACGGGATCGGTCCAAATCCGCAGGGATGAGAACCGTGCTGCCTTTGTACAGTTCCATACAGCCGGTATCCGGTTTTAGTTTCAGCGGATATAGCATCGACTTACCTCCTGAATTGACATTAAAAAAGAATATAAAAAAACTCCCTTTGATATCTAACAAGATCATTAAATATCAAAAAGAGTGAACTGGCTCAATATTAAAATTTGAGTGGATAAGCTCTTTCAGTTTATAATGTTTAGCATTCTAATATCGCGAGTGCTAATATATATTACGCTAACCTTCTTTCCTGAAAGTAGCAACACTGGAAACTGAACAAATTATCTGATATACGGTGATTAACTCAATTTGTGGCATTGATTCGCCAAGAATCGCGTTATTTCATTATTTTCCAAAAATGGATTTTTTATATAGTAAAACTATTTTGATGATAATGATAAGAATAAAAATTAGAATAATTATTTGAATTATCTATTTAAATATTGTCATAACAGGCGTATTATATATTTATACAAAGAAGAGTGGGGGATCAACAAGTTGAATATTTCTGCAGAAGCAATCGTATCCAATTCCGAAATGATTAAGAATTATAAGGCCTGCCGGGAAAAAGCAGAGAATTTCGGGAAAGTTTTCGTTTTAAAGAACAATCAGCCGGATGCCGTACTTTTTTCGGTATCTGAATATGAACGGATTTCTGTATTTATTGAATATATGGAAAGCCTTGAAGACGAAGATATTGCAAAGGTCTTGGCAACCTTGCCGGGGATCGGAAAGCGGAGGGAATACTCCATTGAGCGGTTGAAAAGTGATTTAAAATAGATTGTATTTGCACGCTGTTTCCAATACGAATACTAAACCATATCTTTAAGGTGGGACGCTCATTTTAGAGAGTTTCCACCCCTTTATCGTATAGAGGATCCGTGTATTGGCCTACAGGTTTTACTTGAAAGGAGGCTATTATTATGGTGTAAAAGATTTGAAGAAGCTTACGAACAAAGCCGAAGAGGAAGAACCGGCGCAGGCGACTGTCGCCGAAATCTGCATCGTGGTGTTTGCCGGAGCAGCGGCGGGATTTTTCCTTGCCGTTCAGCTGGGAAAATACAAATATTCAGTACGAAAAATCAACTTTAGCTGAACATAAGGAGCAATGGAACAGTATGGGAATAACGGTAGCAATCGTAATCATCCTTGTTGTCGCGGTCAATATCTTTTTAGCCGGTATCCGGGTTGTAAGGCCTACGGAACGTGGATTGGTGGAAACGCTGGGCAAATACTCAAAGTTCGCGCTTCCGGGATACCATTGGGTTATCCCGGGCATCATAAAACTCAATCAAATCAATATAACCGAGCAGATGATCAACGCCGAACCGCAGGTAATCATCACGAATGACAATCTGAACACAACGGTGGATGCACAGGTCTATTTTAAGGTCAGAGACGATGAACAAGGTCGTGAAAGCTGAAAACGAAAAAATCGTCGTTCCCGCCGGCACGGAGCTGATCAACGTGATCGGGGGCATGTCGGGCGTCCTGCCAATAGAAAGGTACCCTGCCAAGCCTCAGCATTACAAGATTGTGAAAGACTAAATTATAGATTTTCAGAAATACAGTAATTTACGAGTGCATCGGAAGGACTATTCTCCGGCACTGGCATTGAAGATATCCAAATGAGCCGAAAAAATGCGCTTGAAAAGGCTGCTTAAGCCAAATCAAAGCGATTTTTTGGATAGCATATAAATAGCAGTTGAACCTTGGTTTGATATAAATAAAATGTTTGACATAAATAATAGAATGTTTACAAAGGAATTAATAATGGAACTCGCAATAATCGGTACGTCAAAAAAGGAAAATGAAAAAAGAGTGGCTATTTATCCGGATCATATCAGTAAAATACCTATAGAAATCAGAAAGCACTTATTCTTCGAAAAAGGCTATGGCAAGCCTTTTGACATCGAAGATGGAACAATATCTTCTTTAACGGGCAACGGCCTGATAGAACGTGAAAAGCTTCTCAGCGGCTTTCAAGCAATTTTAATTACAAAACCTGTGGCAGAAGACTTTCAGGATGTACAGGAAGGGGCTCTCGTGTGGGGCTGGCTGCACAGCGTGCAGCAAAGCATCATTACCCAGATCGCCATCGATAAAAAACTGACATTGATCGCATGGGAAAACATGTACTACCATGGAAAACGCGACCTAACACATATTTTTAACAAGAATAACGAATTGGCTGGGTACTGCGGAGTACAGCATGCCTTGCAGCTGATGGGAATCGACGGCAATTTCGGGCCGCCCCGTAAGGTTGCTGTAATCAGCCTGGGTTCGGTAAGTCGTGGAGCTATCTACGCATTACATGGGCATGGATTCAACGATATAACGGCGTATACCCAGCGCCCGTCGTTCTTGGTTTCCAATAAATTACCGGGAATTAAATACAGGCAGGTTATAAAAAATGATATGGGCGTGTTAGAAACCACAAATTCAAATGGTGCGAAAACAGCCTTTGTTAATGAGCTGACAACTGCGGATATCATTGTCAATGGCATACTGCAGGACCCCAATGACCCGGTCGTTTATATTGGCGACGATGATATTCTTAAATTTAATAAAGCATGTCTGGTGATCGACATCAGTTGCGCTTTGGGCATGGGCTTCAGCTTTGCCCGCCCGACTGATTTCAACGACCCCATTATTAAAGTTGGAAATATCAGATATTATGCAGTTGATCATGCGCCTTCACTGCTCTGGAACAGCGCTTCATGGGAAATATCAAACTGTATTCTGCCATATCTGCCGTATATCGTTGAGGAATCGGAGAACAAGGTTTTAACAGATGCGATTGATATAAAAAATGGCAGAATATTAAACAAAGATATCCTGTCTTTCCAAAACCGTTCCGCGGTTTATCCCTATAGGCAACTGCCTTTGAGGCCATCATCTGACGACGGCAAATAATCCGGCTATAAAGCTATCGTTTGTTACGTAAAAGGGGGCTGTTGCAAAATAGTCTTGACGAAAAATAATGCACAAAGAATGCGTCTTGATTGGACTTTGGCAGCCGTTTCAAGGCGCACTTTTTTGATTTTGGGCTATTCCTTTGTGCAATTTGCTATCGCAAATTCATTTTGCAACAACCTGTTTTACTGCAATATCACTTCGCTATACGGGAACATGTCCAGCACCAAGAAACTCGCCCAACTGCTTGAGAAGATGGCCTTTTAATGATACATGCTAAAAAGAAGCCCCCAACTTTGTGGGCTTCTTTTTAGCATGCGGCGTAATCTTTGTTCGAAGCAGTATGAAACAATACCGACGCTAAACATGAAACCGCCTGACAAGCTCCCGAAGCATCTCTTTGCCTTCAAATACAATCAGCGCGGACAGCGACAGAAAGCTCAGGGAAATACAGATGACGGATGGAGCGGCGATGCGGATGAGTCCGGTCAGATAAAAAACAAACGGAACGACGCCGAACAGGATATCCACTATAAAATAGACGATATAGTCCTCGGGCGGCAGCTTCATCACCTTTGCGATGATGAAAAGCGACAGCATAGCCGCGCCGCAGGCAATGGGGATCACAAAATTCAGCGACCAGCCGTGCCACCCCGTCACCAGATCCCAGCCGAAACTCAGAACGGATACGAAAAAAACCTGTACGGTGATGTTCTTCGGAATATTGTCCTTTTTTTTCACCGCATAGGCAAGGCTTATCCAGAAACACAGGATGCCGAGCACTACAAAAACGGACCAGAAGCCACCCGCCGGAAGCAGAAGATTGACGGCCACGCAGACTACGCCCGCCGCTATACTGGATAGAATCAGGCATTTGAAAAACAGCTCGTGCTGTCTGTAGATGGTGGGAATTTGCGGATAAACGGCTTTCTCCGGCTCGCCCGAAAGCTTGTGCTGACACAAAGGACATACAGTCTCCGTGCCACGGACCTTGACGCCGCATTTTTTACAAGTCCTCATCTTTTTCCGCCGTCCTCCTCATCGTCGGCCGGGCTGGCCGTGATCTCGATTTCCGCTCCCAAGTCCGCGAGAGCGCGGAAAAAGCGTCTCTGGATCTCCGCGCTGACGAAAGGCGAGGAAAAGCTGATGCTCAGTCGGTTCTGGAAGGAGCACACACATGCCTGCAGATTGTTGGTGCCCGAACAGATATCAAAAGATCGGATATAGGGTGCGAGCTCCTGCGGCATGGAAACGAGCCCGATATTGGATACACCCGCCGTCTCCAGGCGCATGGCGAAATGGTAGGCGGCTTTCAGCCCGAGATCCTTCAGATACAGCGGTACCGCCCTTGCAAAAACGTTGTGCTCCACGGCGGAGTAAGCGTCGATTCCGCGGGAAAGGTTTTCCCGCACAAGGCCGCCTTTTAAATCGGTTCCGACCTTTTTCAGAACGTCCTCAAACGAACCGCCGCATTTTCCATAATCATATCCGATCAGCAGAACACTGAAAAAATTTCGCGCAGACTCGGATGGAAAATGGCCGCGCAGATTGACCGGCACGGACAGTACTACGGGCCGTTTTTTCATTCGCACCGGTACGGTTTCGCTTATGGCATTCATCAGGCAGGCGCAAAGGTACGCGGTCAAGGTTGCGTGGAAACTGTGCGCCGCTTCGAGAACCGGCCGGATATCGGTCAGCCCCGTGATGACCCGCATCCCATTCTCTGGATACCGGCGCCCGCTCAGGCGGCAGGCAGGGCCGTATCCGCTACCTTTTAAACGGCGGGTACCGGTATAGTATTTCCGGAAACTGTCGTCTCTCATCTGCATAGCCGACGCATCGTAGCCGATGGCGGGTTCCGGTAACTGGTGGGTAAGCGAGAGATACTTGGCCATCAGCGTCTGAAGAAAATACAGCGCCCCGGTCCCGTCCGACAGGACGTGGTAAACTTCCAGATTCACGCGGTTATGGAACCAGCTCACGTCGAACAGCAGATTCTTTCCGCTTTGTCTGTAAATTGCCGCGCAAGGACGCTTGTCCTCTTTGTGGACGCGGGGCATTCTGTCCGTGCTCTCGAGATAATACCAGAACAGTCCCCGTTTCAGCACCGAGCGATAGAGTGGAAAAGCTTCGACCGTCTGCTCGAGCGCGGTCTGCAGAACGGCAGGGTCGACCGGCTCGTAAAGCTCACATGAGATCCGGAACACCTGCGTATCCGAGCCACCCACGGCTGCGGGGAAAATCAGCGCCACATTATCCAACCCGCTCCAGCCTTTATCTTTCGTTGCCTTTCACCCCTTCAAGAAATTGATTTATGAGCCGATAACACGACCGGACCTGCGCAAGCCGCGACGAAAAGGTAAAAAAGCCATGCAATGCGTTGCGGATGCGAACAATCTGAACTTCGTTGCCATACTGCCTGAGCTTTTTCCCATACGCTTCTCCCTCGTCCCGGAGAGGATCGTATTCGGCCGTGATCAGCAGGGTTTTCGGCTGCCCTTCCAGATGATCTGAAAGAAGCGGTGCGAAATAAGGACTGTAAAGATCGGTTTTGTTTCGGATATACAGTTCCTGATAATTCTGAATTTTTTTTGCCGTCAGCAGAAAATCCCGGCCGTTTTCGCTGACGGAGTGGAATGGCGAGTTGTCCGTGTGGTCGTTATAGGTTAACGGATAGAGCAGGATCTGACGGGCAACCCGAAATTCCCCACGGTCAGCTGCCAGCAGACTGACCGCGGCGGCGAGATTGCCGCCGGCGCTGTCGCCCATCAGGATAATCCGGCCCTCGGCCGTTTCCGAAGCTGCGCCGTGCAAAAACAGTTCGCGGGCGGCGCTATAACAGTCTTCCAGCCCACAGGGGAACGGATATTCCGGCGCCAGACGGTAATCCACCGACAGCACACGCCGGCCCGTGTTCCTTGCAAGGTCGGCGCACACGCCGGTATAACTCTCGATATCTCCCGACACCCAGCCTCCGCCGTGAAAAAACAGGATGATTTCCCTCGATCGCTGCTGTCTGGGTGAAAAGATCCGGACAGGCAGGCTGAAACCGTCCGCGACGATTTTCCGGTCCCACATGTCATATCGAAGCTTTAATGAAGGGTGCGCGGCTCTGGTGAGAATTCTTTCCATGCGGTAATGCTTTTTCACATTGATACTCACATCGGAAAGAGCTTTCAAAACCGCCCGGACCAGCGGGTTCATCACCATTCAAACGCCCCTTCCGTATCGCCGCGCGACAGATATGCAAAAGCTTACGCCACCTTCAATCCGGCGGTTGGCTATACAGCCGTTTCACTTTTTAGGATAATCCAGAGAGTCCTTTCCGACAGACCTATTTCCCACAAAGCATTTGCTCAAATTGCACTTTGAATTCTCGCATCCGGATTCTTCGCAGGAACGGACGATTATTTCATTTCTCTCATACTTCATATGAATCGCAACATATGAGTTTAAGAAGCCGCAATGCCGGCTGATTTTTTTATCTGTCAATATTTCTGCCTCCCCATCGCAATTTTATTCAAAAGATTTGGATCGCACGTATGAAACAGCCCCATATTTTATGGCTGAGCACTTGGGCCAATTTGCCGAATCAGCCTATTAATCCGACGAAAAAAGATCAGATATAAAAATACGCCCCGAATGGCGCACTCAGCCTGTCGAAAAATTTTAATCAGAGAATCAATCGTTTTCAAGAATTATATTGCGAGAAAAAATCGTCATAGGAAATATCCAGGACGGCTTTTATCGCGTTGAGTTCTTCAACGGAAATATGACGGATACCCGCTTCGATTTTCGCCAGCGTCCCGCGCGAAATATCGCAACCGCGCACCTGTAACTGTGCTGAAAGCTGCTCTTGCGTCATTCCTCTTGTGTTTCGGCATTTCCGTATATTTTCGCCAATAATTTTATCTGATTTAATACCTTGACCCATAGATATTAACCACTTCTTTTTGTTCTGAATTTGGAGCACTTTATTCTTGATTATAAAAGACATTTGCGGTATAATTGCTCTGATATTAGAGCAAAGAAGTGGTATGTTATGCCCGACTACAAGAAAATGTATTTTTCCCTTTTCAACGCGATCACAACCGCCATAGATCAACTGCAAAGTGCCCAAAGGAAAAGTATAACCTTGTTGCCGCATCCGCGCAAGCAGCTACACCGCATTCATGGCGCTTTATTTTACCGGAATACGTGTCGGCGAATTGACCGCTCTGACGCCAGCCGATGTGGATTTGGAGAAGGAGACGATTAACATTAACAAATCCTATCAGCGCATTAAAGGCAGGGACATCATTACGCCGCCGAAGACACCAAAAAGCAACCGCGTGATCACTTTCGGACACTCTTTGCGACTGCCTGAAAGAGTATATGGGCAAGTGCTACGGCCTCCAGAAATCAGACCGTTTGTTCTCGTTCGCGAAGTACTTTCTAAAACATGAGATGGATCGCGGGTGCCGGAAACCGGGCGCCAAGCGGATTCGGGTTCACGACCTGAGACACAGCCATGCCAGCCTGCTGATTGAAAAGGGGTTCACGCCTCTGTTGATTGCGGAACGGCTCGGCCATGAGAAAATCGAAACCACACTGGAAACATACAGCCACCTCTTTCCGAACAAGCAGAATGAGGTGGCCTCAAAATCGGATTTATTGGCCGCAAAGGGAGCCAAGAATCCCGATGTAGCCAACAGGATATAAAAATCCCCGCGAAGCCTCATGAATACTGGCTCCGTGGGGAAAGTGGTCTTATTCCCACTCGATTGTAGCGGGTGGCTTTGACGTTATGTCATAGACTACGCGGTTCACATTTTTAACCTCATTGATCACACGATCGGATACCTTTTCAAGCACCTCATAGGGAATTCGCGCCCAGTCCGCCGTCATAAAATCAGAGGTTGTCACCGCACGGAGCGCGACGGTGTTATCATAAGTGCGCCCATCCCCCATAACTCCTACGCTTTTGATCCCAGTTAAGACTGCAAAATATTGATTGATTTTGCGGTCGAGTCCAGCTTTGGCAATTTCATCGCGGAAAATTGCGTCTGCGTCTTTTAAAAGGGAAAGTTTTTCTTCGGTCACTTCGCCCAAAATGCGGATCGCTAATCCCGGCCCGGGAAAGGGCTGACGCCAGACAAGCGTGTCCGGCAGCCCCAGTTCCGTGCCGACCGTCCGGACTTCATCTTTAAATAAATAGCGCAGAGGCTCCACAAGCCCGGTAAAACCGATGTCTTTCGGAAGCCCACCCACATTATGATGGCTTTTGATTACCGCCGCATTCCCCGTGCCGCTTTCCACCACATCGGGATAAATGGTTCCCTGACACAGAAAATCGACATGCCCAATTTTTTTAGCTTCTTCTTCAAAGACGCGGATAAATTCTTCCCCGATGATCTTACGTTTCTTCTCTGGCTCCGTGACACCTTTCAGCCGATTTAAAAAGCGGGACTTTGCATCCACGCGGATTAAATTCATGTCAAACTGCCGGCGAAATACCCGCTCGACTTCATCTCCCTCGCCCTTTCGCAAAAGGCCGTGATCGACAAAAATACAGGTGAGCTGTTTTCCCACTGCCTGATGTACCAGCGTAGCTGCAACCGAGGAATCCACTCCGCCAGAAAGTGCGCAGATTACGTTTTTATTTCCAATCGTCCATTTTAGCTGCTCCACTGTGGACTGGATAAAGGATTCCATTTTCCAGTCGCCGGAACAGCCGCAGATGGAATAAAGGAAATTGCGCAGGATTTCCTTGCCATGAACGGTATGCTCCACTTCCGGATGAAACTGCGTGGCATAGATCTTCCGTTCCGGATTCTCCATGGCGGCCACAGGGCAGGTTGCACTGACGGCGGTGATATGGAAACCGGCAGGAGGAGTTTTGATGTAAACCGTATGGCTCATCCAGCAAACCGATTCCTTTTCAATTCCCCGGAATAGCAAAGAATCTGCAGTAATCTGAAATTCCGTTTTTCCATATTCCCGGACTGCGGAACTGTCGGTTTCCCCGCCCAAAGAGAACGCAATCAGTTGGGCACCATAACAGATTCCCAGAATCGGGATTCCAAGGCTGAAGATCTTCGGGTCACATTTGGGAGCACTCTGATCATAGACCGTATCCGGTCCGCCGGAGAAAATAATTCCCTTGTAACCGGAAGAGGCAATCTCTTCCGCAGAAGTGCGGAAAGATTTAATTTCACAGTAAACGCTCACTTCACGGACCCTGCGTGCGATCAGCTGACTGTACTGCCCGCCAAAATCCATGATTAAGATGGCTTCTTTTTGTTCCATGCGGTGATTCTCCTTATCCAACGATAACTGATTTCCGCGCATCCCTGCAAGTATCGCATCTGCGCCTGACTCTCCCGCCTAAAAGGCTGGGGCTGTAAAAACCAAAACGCCGGCGGGCGGCCACTTTTCTGCAAACCGCCGAGCCGAACGTTTTTCAATCACGATTTCTATACCCATAAAAAGGATTGCTAATCTTAGCGGTACAGGATATCTTCGCGGGAAGGGCCATTGGAAACCATATGGATCGGCACTCCGATCTGCTGTTCGGCAAACTCTACATAGCGGCGGGCATTTTCCGGCAGATCCTCATATTTTCTGATTCCACGGATATCGCATTTCCAGCCCGGCATTTTTTTCCAGACCGGTTTGCAGCGCTTGAGTTCCGATGTGGTCGGGAAGGAATCAATCTGCTTTCCATCCAGTTCATAGGCAACACAGACCGGAATTTCGTCCAGATATCCCAGAGCATCCAAAACGGTAAGCGCAGCGGAAGTAGCTCCCTGCACGCGGCAGCCATAGCGGGAGGCGACCAGATCCAGCCAACCCATTCTGCGCGGGCGGCCCGTGGTCGCGCCAAACTCTCCGCCGTCCCCGCCTTTGTGGCGCAGTTCATCCGCTTCTTTCCCGAAAATCTCGCTGACAAATTCGCCCGCGCCAACCGCGCTGGAATAAGCCTTTACAACCGCAATGATATTTTTGATCTCATACGGCGGCAGTCCGGCGCCGATCGCCCCGTAAGCGGCGAGCGTGTGCGAAGACGTAACCATCGGATAAATACCGAAATCCGGATCTTTCAGCGCGCCGAGCTGACCCTCGAGCAAAATGTTTTTCCCCGCGTGGACGGCATCATAGAGATAGTGGAACGTATCCCCAACATAAGGCTTCAGCATTTCTTTGTACTTCATTAACTGTTTGAAGACGTCATCCGCAGAAAGCTTCGGCTGATGATACAGATATTCATAATAAACATTCTTGAGCGTTACAACCCTGTCTATTTTTTCTTTTAGCTCCGTTTCGTCCCCGAAGAGCTCGCTGATCTGAAATCCGATTTTTGCAAATTTATCCGAGTAAAATGGGGCAATACCGGAACGGGTGGAACCGAAAGAACGGGCGGAAAGCCTTGCCTCTTCAAAAGAATCAAGCTGAATATGATAAGGCATTACTAACTGCGTGCGGTTGGAGACCATGATCTTCGGCTTCGGCACACCGCGTTCCTCCAGAGATTTTAGTTCCGCTACAAATTTATCTGCACTTAGGGCAACGCCGTTCCCGATAATATTCATCGTATGGTCATAGAATACGCCCGACGGCAGCTGATGCAAGGCAAACTTCCCATAATGGTTTATAATTGTATGACCCGCATTGCTGCCTCCCTGAAAGCGTATGACAATATCAGATTTTGCAGCCTTCACATCTGTAATTTTCCCTTTTCCTTCATCGCCCCAGTTTGCACCAACAATCGCTGTAATCATTTTTCATCACTCCGCCGCACCGCTACGGCAAGGTTTTACTGCCCTGCGGCCGAATTTAAGGCAGTAACTTAATACAACTGTACAATCATAGCATAAATGGCTGTCAAATACAAATAATCAGACGGTAATTTCCGCTTTCTGATTGCCGACAGTTTTGTACCGATCCAGTACCGGCTGAACGGTTGTGCGTAGAAAATCTTCCGTCTGCCGGGGTGCCATTCCCACAAACCGTTCCGGGCTGACCGTTTTGTCCAGTTCCTTCCGGGTCACCCCAAACGCCGGGTCGGCGGCGATCCGATCCAGAAGGTCATTTTCCCCGCCGTCCTCTTTGATAATGCGTGCAGCCGCCATCGAATGAACACGGATACGCTCATGGAGCTGCTGCCTGTCGCCACCGCGCTTGACTGCATCCATCAGGATATTTTCCGTCGCCATAAACGGCAGCTCCCGGTTCAGGTGCTGCAAAATCACCTTTGGGTAAACGACCAGGCCGTCGGCCACATTCTCATAGAGATTCAGGATCCCATCCACCGCCAGAAACGCCTCCGGGACGCTGAGCCGTTTATTGGCCGAATCGTCCAACGTGCGCTCAAACCACTGAGTTGCCTCGGTGATGCAGGGATTCAGACTGTCGATGATCACATAGCGGGCCAGCGAAGCAATCCGCTCGCTCCGCATCGGGTTTCTCTTGTATGCCATGGCGGAGGAACCGATCTGATGCTTTTCAAACGGCTCTTCCACTTCCTTCAAATGCTGCAGCAAGCGGATATCGTTTGAAAACTTTGCGGCGCTTTGGGCAATCCCGCTCAGTACGGCAAGAACGCGGCTGTCGACTTTTCTCGTATAAGTTTGGCCGGAAACGGCAAAGCAAGCCTGGTACCCCATCTTTTCCGCAATCAGGCCGTCCAGGCGCTTCACCTTTTCCTCATCACCGTCAAAAAGCTCAAGAAAGCTCGCCTGCGTGCCCGTGGTACCCTTGGAGCCGAGAAGCTTAGACTGGGAAAGCAGATATTCCACATCCCCCAGATCCATCAGAAGGTCCTGAATCCACAGGGTGGCGCGCTTTCCGACCGTGGTTGGCTGTGCCGGCTGAAAATGAGTGAAGGCCAGGGTCGGCAGATCTTTATACTGCATCGCGAACTTTGAAAGGACCCGGACCGTGCCGACCAGCTTGTTTCTCACCAGCCGGAGCGCTTCCGTCATAAGAATCAGGTCGGTATTGTCGCCGACATAGCAGGAAGTGGCACCGAGGTGAATGATCGGTTCCGCCTTCGGACACTGCACCCCATAGGCATAAACATGGGACATCACGTCGTGGCGGACCTCTTTTTCACGTGCTTCAGCCACTTCATAGTTGATTTCATCCTTGTGGGCGATCATCTCGTCAATTTGCTCCTGCGTAATCGGCAAACCAAGATCTTTTTCTGCCTGTGCCAGGGCGATCCAAAGCCTGCGCCAGGTTCTAAATTTTTTTTCAGGAGAAAACAGATAACTCATTTCCCTGCTTGCATACCGTGTGGACAGCGGAGATTCATAGGTGTTTTTCAATTTTCGGCCTCCATGTGCAGATCAAAGCCGTTGAATCGGCTTACAATAATCGTAATGTTTATTTGCAACTAAGTAATCCGGAATTTCGGCCGGATACTCTCCCGAAAAGCAGGCGTCGCAGTATCCGCCGCAGCCGGTTTTAGAAACTTTTAGCATCTTCGGCAGATTTTCCAGCTTTAAAAAGTCGATTGAATCGGCGAAGCTCAATTTCCCGATTTCCTCGACGCTGTGGTGGCAGGCGATCAGTCCCTCTTTTGACGGGATATCAGTTCCATAATAGCAGGGCCAGAGAAATGGCGGGGAACTGATTCTAAGATGGATTTCTTTCGCTCCGGCTTTTTTCAGCATGGAAACAATCCGCGCGCTGGTCGTGCCGCGCACAATGGAATCATCCAGCATCACGACCCGTTTTCCTTTTACTGCGGTGTGCAGAGCATTGAGCTTAATCCGCACGCTGTTTTCCCGCTCCGACTGGCTCGGCTTGATAAAAGTCCGGCCGATATAGCTGTTCTTGACAATTCCCTTTTGATAGGGAATTCCGGATTCTTCGCTGTAGCCAATCGCCGCGTCGATGCCGGATTCCGGAACCCCGATGACAATATCGGCGTCCACCGGATTCTGCCTGGCCAGCAGACGCCCGGCCTCTTTCCGCGCCTCATAAACACTGATGCCGTCAATGACGCTGTCCGTGCGGGCAAAATAAATATATTCAAAGATGCAGAGCGATTTTTTTTCCGTAACCGGGTCTCGGATGGAGCGCAGTCCGTTCTGATCGGCCACGACAATCTCGCCCGGCAGAACATCCCGCACAAATTCCGCGCCGCAGGCATCCAGCGCGCAGGTCTCGGAAGCAAACACATAGGAGTGATTGACCCTGCCGATACACAGCGGACGGAAGCCATGGGCGTCACGCGCTGCGATCAGCTTCTGAGGGCTCATGATGACCATGGAATATGCACCGCGAATTTTTTTAGTGGCGCGGCGGACGGCCTCTTCAATCGAAGGTGCATTGACCCGCTCACGCGCAATCATATAGGCGAACACTTCCGTGTCGATGGTTGTCTGAAAGATACATCCCTGCCTGGCCAGCAGCTGGTGCAACTCATAGGCATTGGTCAGATTTCCATTATGCGCAATTGCAAGAGTCCCTTTAATATAGTTCATCACCAAAGGCTGGGCATTCTCCCGTATGCTGGCCCCCGCTGTGGAATACCGAACATGCCCCACCGACATCTGGCCTTTGAGATGGTTTAGAATCTCATGGCTGAAAACTTCCGTGACCAGCCCCATATCCTTGTAATAGGAAATTACGCCCCTGTCGTTCACCGCAATGCCGCAGCTTTCCTGCCCCCTGTGCTGCAAAGCCAGAAGACCGTTGTATGTGGCATAGGCAGGGTCCAGAGTGCCGTCGGAATAAACGCCGAAAACACCGCATTCTTCATGCGGGTGCCCGGGCTCCGTGACGGAACGATTCAAAAGATCACCATCCATTTCTTTTTACAGGCCGATTCTTTTCATAACCTCTTGGTAGGCTTCTTCCACCCCGCCCATGTCGCGGCGGAAACGGTCCTTGTCCAGCTTTTCGTGCGTATGAACATCCCACAGGCGGCAGGTATCCGGAGAAATTTCATCCGCCAGGAGAATCTTTCCATGATAGCGGCCAAATTCAATCTTGAAATCAATCAGCTCAATATTGACGGAAAGGAAAAATTTGCAGAGGAGTTGATTGATCTTCAGCGCCATTTTTGAAATTTCGTCGATTTCTTCTTTGGTCGCAAAACCGGCCGCGAGAATATGATACTCGTTTACCATCGGATCATCCAAAGCATCGCATTTATAGCAGAATTCCAGAACCGGGCTCTTCATTACGGTCCCTTCCTCCATGCCGAGGCGCTTTGCCAGACTGCCGGCAGCCTTGTTGCGCACAATGACCTCAAGCGGGACAATCTGCACTTTTTTTACTAAGGTCTCTCGGTCGCTGAGTTCTTTCACAAAATGGGTGGAGATTCCCTCTTTTTCCAGCTTCTGAAAAAGGTAGTTGGACATTTTGTTGTTGACAACGCCTTTCCCAACGATCGTCCCCTTCTTCTGGCCATTAAATGCGGTCGCATCATCCTTGTAGTCTACAATGCATAAATCGGGGTCGTCAGTTGCAAAAACTTTCTTGGCTTTTCCTTCATAGAGCTGTTCCATCTTTTTCATTTGATTATCCTCCATACAGTTAAATAAAGTTTACAAAAGAAGAGATTTTTGTAATGTCGATGACCGAAAGCTGCATGCTGTTGACATGCTGGGCACAGTTGAGAAATGCGTTTGCCGTATCGAGTGAAGTCAGACACGGGATTCCCGCTTCCACGGCATTGCGGCGAATCAGATATCCGTCGCGCTTATGTGCATCCACTTTGGACGGGGTATTGATCACCAGGTCGATTTGTCCAGAAATAATATCATCGAGGATATCCGGTTTTCCGGACCCGATTTTCCGGGTGCGAATGGTCGGAATTCCGTGATCGTTGAGGAAATCTGATGTCCCTTGAGTGGAATAGATCTTCCAACCCAGGTCGTACAGCCCTTTAGCAATCGGCAGCATTTCCTCCTTGTCTCCGTCTTTTACCGTGACGATTACGTGCCCTTTTTGGATCTTATGAACGCCGGCACCATAAAAGGCCTTGATCAGGGCTTCATTGTAAGTGTGCGCAATGCCGAGCACCTCGCCGGTCGATTTCATTTCGGGGCCGAGGTTCACATCCTGGCCATAGAGTTTTTCAAAAGAGAACACAGGCATTTTGATGGCAACCAGATCCCGGTCGCGCTGAAGGCCGTAATGATAACCCATGGCCGGCAGTTTCTTCCCGAAAAATGTGCCAACAGCCAACGGGACAATCGGGATGCCCGTCACTTTGCTGATGTAGGGTACCGTGCGGGAAGAACGCGGGTTTGCCTCAATGACATAAACTTCGTGATTTTTTACAATATACTGAACATTCAGAAGGCCCACCACTTTCAGGGCTTTTGCAAGGCGGCGGGTATCCTCCACAATTTTGCTCTGCATTTCCTGCTCCACACCGATTGCGGGGTAAACGGAGATGCTGTCGCCGGAATGGATTCCGGCACGCTCAATATGTTGCATGATGCCGGGAATCATGGAATCGGTGCCATCGCAGACGGCGTCGACTTCGACTTCCGTGCCCATGATGTACTTATCGACCAGAATCGGATGTTTTTGCGCAACCCTGTTGATGATTCCGATCTGCTGAACGATGTCTCCATCCGAATACGCGATCTGCATCCCCTGGCCGCCAAGCACATAGGACGGGCGCACCAGCACCGGATAACCGAGTTCATGGGCAGCTTCAATTGCTTCCTCGCAGGTGAACACCGTTCTGCCCTCCGCGCGCGGGATTCCGCACTGGTTCAGAATGGCATCGAACCGCTTGCGGTCCTCCGCTTCATCAATGCCGTCGGCCGAAGTCCCCAGCAGCGGCACCCCCATCTTTTCAATGGACCTTGCCAGTTTGATCGCGGTCTGACCGCCGAATTGAACGACGGCTGCGTCCGGCTTCTCCAACTGCACAATATGAAGGACGTCTTCCTCCGTCAGCGGTTCAAAATACAGTTTATCAGCAACGTCGAAATCCGTGCTGACGGTTTCCGGGTTGTTGTTGACAATAATTGTTTCATAACCGAGCTTTTTTAATGCCCAAACACAGTGGACGGAGCAAAAGTCGAATTCGATTCCCTGACCGATCCGGATGGGCCCGGAGCCAATGACCAAAACCTTTTTCCTCTTTTGCTGTGGGACAGATTCATTTTCATTTCCATAGCAGGAATAGTAATACGGAGTTTCCGCTTCAAATTCCGCCGCGCAGGTATCCACCATTTTATAGACAGGCTGAATCTTCCATTTTTCTTCAAGGCGGCGGATTTCATCGACACTTTTTCCACAGAGTTCTGAAATTGTTTGATCTAGAAATTCATATTTTTTTGTCTGAAACAGAAGTTCGGAGTTCAGTGCCCCTGACGTCAGCTTTTTTTCCACCTGAACGATGTTATAAAATTTTTGTAAAAACCAGCGGTCGATTTTTGTAATCTCGTGAATCTGGTCAAACGAAACGCCGCGGCGCAGAGCTTCCGCAATCGCCCACATGCGGCGGTCGTCGATGACATGCAGCCTTTTTTCCAGTTCCGGGTCCGACAGCTTTGCGAACTCGGGGTCCTGCAGGCTGTACACATTCTGTTCCAGGCACCGAATCGCCTTCATCAGCGCCGCTTCAAAGTCCGGCGCGATGCCCATCACCTCTCCGGTAGCTTTCATCTGCGTTCCAAGGATCCGCTTGGCAAAGACAAACTTGTCGAACGGCCAGCGGGGGATTTTTACCACGCAGTAATCCATCGTCGGCTCAAAGCAGGCATAGGTCTTTTTCGTGATCGCATTCGGAATTTCGTCAAGGGTATAACCGAGCGCAATTTTGGAAGCGACCTTCGCAATCGGGTAGCCGGTCGCCTTGGAAGCCAGCGCAGAGGAACGGCTGACGCGCGGATTCACCTCAATGACAACATATTCGAAGCTGTCCGGATTCAGTGCAAACTGCACATTGCAGCCGCCTTCCACCTTCAGTTCGCGGATGATGGCGACCGCGGCGCTGCGCAGCATCTGCAGTTCCTTGTCGGCTAATGTCTGGCAGGGTGCAACAACAATGGAGTCGCCGGTATGTACACCGACCGGATCGATGTTTTCCATATTGCAGACGGTGATGCAGTTGTCGTTTTTATCCCGCATGACTTCGTACTCGATTTCTTTCCATCCGGCGATGGAGCGTTCAATCAAGACCTGATGAACGCGGCTTCTGTGCAAGCCGACCGTGGCGATGTTCACCAGCTCTTCCTCGCTGGCCGCAATGCCGCCGCCCGTGCCGCCCAGCGTGAACGCCGGACGAACCACAACGGGATATCCGATTTTCTGAGCGGCTTTGAGACATTCGTCCATGTTTTCCGCAATGGAGCTTTCCGCCATCGGCTGATGAATCCGTTCCATGGCCTCCTTGAAAAGCTCCCGATCCTCCGCCATACGGATTGTATTTGCATCCGTGCCGATCATCTCAACATGATTCTGTCTTAAAAATCCAGATTCTTCCAGCTCGACCGCCAAATTCAGCGCGTTCTGGCCTCCCAGGGTCGGCAGGATGCTGTCTGGATTCTCTTTCAGAATTACCTTTTTCACGGTTTCCACCGTCAGCGGCTCAATATAAACCTTGTCCGCGATCTGCCGATCCGTCATGATGGTTGCCGGGTTTGAATTGATCAGAACGACCTCGATTCCCTCTTCGCGCAGTGCCCGGCATGCCTGGGTGCCGGCATAGTCAAACTCCGCGGCCTGGCCGATAATAATCGGCCCGGAACCGATAATAATCACTTTTTTGATATCCTGCCTCTTACTCACAGACGGCTCCCTCCCATCAGGGTAATAAACTTGTCGAAAAGGAATCCAGTGTCACGCGGGCCCGGCGAGGCTTCCGGGTGAAACTGCACGGAAAAGACCTTTCCGTTTCGATAAGATAATCCTTCAATGCTTCCATCGTTCATACTGACAAAACGGATGTCTGCAACTGAAGGATCAACGGTATGGCCATCCACCACATAGCCATGGTTCTGCGAGGTGATATAAACCTTGTTTTTGGAAAGATCTTTGACAGGGTGATTAATTCCTCTATGGCCGTATTTTAATTTATAAGTATCAAATCCCATTGCGAGCGCCATTAGCTGATGACCCAGACAAATGGCAAACGTGGGAATCCCATTTTGATAGACCTTTTTCAGCTCTGCAATGGACTTTTTGCACTCTTTGGGATCTCCCGGTCCGTTGGAAAGCATGAGTCCGTCCGGATGAAACTGCAGCATTTCTTCAAAATCCGCGTCGTACGGAAAGCGCTTCACCGTGCATCCGCGTTTGACCAAGGAACGGATAATGTTATTTTTGGCGCCGTAGTCAACCAGCGAGACACGGATGGGACCGTCTCCGTAAACGGCGCTTTCCCGGTGACTGACCGCCGGAACGGTGGGTTCTGGAACGTAGGATTGAACCGTACTTTTCATTTTTTCTTTGTCGACGGATTCCCCATAGGCAATCATTCCGCGCATGGTTCCGCTTTCCCGCAGGACTTTCGTCAGGGCCCTTGTATCAACTCCCTGCATTCCCGGAACATGATTCTGTTTCAAAAAGGTGTTTAAATCTACTTCACTGCGGAAATTGCTGGGCAGTTCGGAAAGCGTGTGGACAATGTACGCGGAAAGCCAAGGGCGCGTAGACTCCATATCATCATAGCAAATCCCGTAATTTCCAATCAGAGGATAAGCCATGACAACCCCTTGCCCCGCGTAAGAAGGATCTGTGAGAAGTTCCGTATAGCCGCACATTGCACTGTTGAAAACAATCTCACAGCAGGTATCGCGTTCATCTCCGAAGCCTGTCCCCTCAAAAGCCGTTCCGTTTTCCAGCATCAGCAATGCCTTCATGCAATCACCAACCATTCTTATCTTATATCTTTCATAATCTCTCGGAATTCAAAGGACTTCAGAATGCGGAAAAAGCCTCGACAATCCTGCGAACTGCCTTCTCTGTATTCTCCGCCGTATTAAAACTGGTCAAACGGAAATATCCTTCTCCGGAATGGCCAAAGCCGGAACCCGGCGTGCCAACCACACCCGTTTTAGCCAGCAGCTGATCAAAAAATTCCCAAGAAGAAAGCCCATTCGGCGTTTTCAGCCAGACATAAGGGGAATTCACTCCGCCATACACTTCAAATCCAGCTTTCTGAAGACCCTCCAGAATTATTTTTGCGTTTTTATGGTAATAATTGATATTGGCGCGAACCCCTTTCTTTCCAGCCTCGGAATAAACGGCTTCCGCGCCGCGCTGAACGATATAGGAAACCCCGTTCATCTTGGTGGACTGACGGCGCTCCCACAAACGGTTCAGCGAAACGCCGTTTACCGTCAGTTCCTTCGGAATTACCGTGAACGCGCAGCGCACACCTGTAAATCCGGCCGTTTTGGAAAAGCTGCGGAATTCGATCGCACATTTTTTGGCACCCTCGATCTCATAGATGCTGTGGGGCATATCCGGTTCCGTAATATAAGCTTCATAAGCCGCGTCATACAGAAGGACAGAATGATGTGCCAAAGCGTAACCGACCCATTTTTCCAGTTCATTCTTTTTGATTCCCATCCCGGTTGGATTATTGGGGAAACAGAGGTAAATCATATCGGCTCGCTGCTTGGGAATTTCCGGCAAAAATCCGTTTTCTTTTTTGCACGGCATATAAACGATTTTGCTCCAACCCTTTTCGGGCGAGTAGTCTCCGGCCCGGCCAGCCATGGCGTTGGTGTCAACATAGACCGGGTAGACCGGATCACAGACCGCCACGGTATTACCACGGTCAAAAATTTCGCCGATATTCCCGGTGTCACTTTTTGCACCGTCGCTGACAAAAATTTCGTCCGGGTTAATTTCGATTCCATTTTTTTGATAATCATTCTCGCAGATTGCATCTCTTAAGAATAAATATCCAGCCTCCGGGCCATATCCACGGAACGTTGCAGCCTCCCCCATCTCGGTGGAAGCCATCTTCATTGCGTCCACTACAGCCTTCGGTAATGGTCGTGTCACATCGCCGATTCCCAGCCGAATGATCTCCTTTTCGGGATGTTGTTGAGAAAATTGCTCCACTTTTTTTGCAATATCCACAAACAGATAACTTTTCGGCAACTTCACATAATTTTCATTAATCTTAAGCAAGCGCGGCCCTTCCTTTCCCAAGCAATCAAAAAATATTCATTTCAAATGAATATTATATCAGATTTTCACGGTTCCGTCAAAGACAAATTCCGCCGCTCCTTTCAAAAAGACTTCATTGGAATTTTCATCCCAGCGAATGAAAAGTTCTCCGCCCTTCAGATGAATTTTTACGGCACGGCCCGTTTTCTGATTCCATGCCGCCGCGCAGGCAACCGCACAGGCACCGGTTCCACAGGCAAGCGTTTCACCGGAGCCGCGTTCCCAGACGCGCATTTTCAGTTCATCTTTTCCCATCACCTGAACGAATTCGGTATTGACACGGTCCGGGAACATCAAATGGTGCTCAAACAACGGTCCGATCTCTTCCAGTTTGATGGAATCAACATCGTCGGCAAACACCACGCAGTGGGGATTCCCCATGGAAACACAGGTAATCCGGTACTCCCGGCCACCCACGGCAAGCGGCTCGTTCCGGATCTGTTCTTTTGAAAATGTAGCGGGAATTTCCGGCGTATGAAAAATCGGTCGTCCCATATTCACTTCAACTGTTTTCACCTGCCCGCCCTGTATGTCAAGGTGCAAAGTTTTAATACCGCTGAGGGTTTCCACGCTCAAAATGTCTTTTTTAACAATCCCGCGCTCATAAACGTATTTGCCTACGCAGCGGATGCCGTTCCCGCACATTTTGCCCTCGGAACCATCGGCGTTATACATATCCATTTTGCAGTCGGCCTTTTGTGAGGGTTCAATTAAAATGAGGCCGTCAGAACCGATTCCAAAATGTCTGTCACTCAACTTTACGGAAAGTTCAGACGGATTTTGCACTGTTTCGTGAAAGCAGTCCACATAAATGTAATCGTTGCCAATCCCCTGCATCTTTGTAAATTTCATATTGGATTCCCCTTATGAGTTCAAGATGATCATGGCTGTTTCCGCCATCTTTTTTCCCGTATCCATGCTTTTCTTTTGAAGGAACCGGTGTGCCTGCGGTTCCGTAAAATAATTTCGTTTCATCAAAAGGGCTTTTGCACTTTGGATCAGCTGCTTTTCATCACGATTTTCTGTAGACAGCTTCTTTCTAACCGAAAACAAGGTTGGGTCCGACAAATTCAAAAACATATTCACGGTGGAAATCAGCTGGATGCGGTTAATGGGCAGCATCAGAACGGCCTGTTCCAGTTTTTCACACGTAGGCGCAAGCTTTGAACTGACCAGGAAAAGAAAATCATAAGAAGTGCCCACCATTCGCGGCAAATTGATCGCCGCCATATCTCTCAGCCTTACACTGCAAACCGCAACGCCGCCGCGGTAATGATTCCTAGTAAAATCTATCACCTGAGCTCCGGTTGCGCATACAGCGCCGACGAAGAAACCGCTTGACCGAAGAACTGCCGCTATTCTTTTTGCATATTCCGGGTTTGAATTAGCCACAACAATGTTGCTCATAACAGACCACTCCGTCGGAAAAGGATATGCGCAAACATCCTAAAAAGGCTCTTTTCTGCAAGCACCATTTAGAAAGCTGCCAGAAGAAGAAACATGTGTGGTTTGAATTTTATCAGGTACCTTTTCATCGTATATTTTTAATATTATGCCTTTTTAAAAGTCCTGTCAATCTTTTTTAAATTGAAAGAAAGATTTCATGTCAATGCACAAAATTCCGATAAATCGATGCTGTTCTCTGAATTTTTGCAGTTTTCACAAAAGGGTATGCAAAAGTTGAATCATCTTCGTCACGCTGCTCCAAAAAAGCCAAAGGATGCGGAAAAAACGGGAAGCAGGACTTCGGCTGCTCTTGAAAAATGGCCTGTTTGAAATTTTTTTCAAACAGGCCATTTTTATCAGAGATCAAGCGAGATTTTATGATAGATTTTTTTACCTTTTCTCACGATCAGGTAAGATTTTCCCTCTTTCAGGAAATCCTGCTTTGTAAAAGCAGCAGCCGGATCCATCACCTTTGCACCACCCACAGAGATTCCTCCCTGCGCAATCAGGCGTCTCGCCTCGCCGCGTGACGATGCCAGTCCCGATTTGACAAGGAGATCCAGAAGTTTAACGGCGCCATCGGTAAAATCCGCAGCGGAAAGCTGTGTGGTCGGCATGTTTTCCGCATCGGCCGACTGATGAAACAGCGCCTGTGCCGCGTCCCGCGCTTTGGTTGCCTCTTGTTCTCCGTGAATCTGCTTCGTTACTTCAAAGGCCAGCAGCTCTTTTGCCGGATTCAATTGCTGACCGGTCAAAGAGGAGAACTCTTCAATTTGCTTCATTGGAACAAACGTCAGCATTTTCAGACATTTCAGAACGTCGGCGTCATCCACATTCCGCCAATACTGATAAAACTCAAACGGAGAGGTCTTTTCCGGATCAAGCCAAACCGCTCCCTTTTCCGTCTTGCCCATTTTTCTGCCTTCGCTGTTTGTCAGCAGATTGACGGTGATGCCGAAAGCATCCTGATTTTCTTTGTGGCGGATTAACTCCACCCCGCCGATGATATTGCTCCACTGGTCGTCTCCTCCAAGCTGAAGCTTACAACCGTACCGGCGGTACAGTTCCAGAAAATCATAGCTCTGCATGATCATATAGTTCATCTCAAAGAAGGATAGTCCCTTCTCCAGCCTTTGCTTGTAACATTCGGCGTTCAGCATACGGTTTACGGAAAAACAAACGCCGACATCTCTCAGAAAATTGATATAATTCAAGTTGGAAAGCCAGTCCGCATTATTCGCCATAATGGCTTTGCCGTCTGAAAAATCAATCAGCCTGGACATCTGCTTCCGAAAGCAGGAGATATTGTGCGCAATTTCCTCTTCCGTCAGCATTTTCCTCATTTCGGTTTTTCCGGTCGGGTCGCCAACCATTCCCGTTCCTCCGCCGAACAGTGCAATCGGCGTGTGGCCTGCCCGCTGCAGATGAGCCATCACCATAATGGGGATATAATGCCCGACATGCAGACTGTCCGCAGTCGGATCAAATCCGACATAAAACGTCGTCTTTTCGTCATTCAGCAGATGGCGGACCCTTTCCCGATCCGTTATCTGTGCAATCAGGCCCCTCTCTTCCAATGTTTCAAAAACACCCATTTGTCTTCCTCCTGTTTTTTCAGGGAGCCATAAAAAAGCCCCCTGCAATTTTAAAATGCAGAGGGCGGAAAATCCGCGGTACCACCTCAGTTCACCGCATCCTCACGGAAACGGCCTTACGGGTACCCGACGATACCCACACGCTGTAACGTGCGTTTTCACGGCCCGGCCTACTAAAAAAGTTCAGCCCGGCGGCTCCGGGATGTATTTCATCCGGCAGACGCACCTGCTTTCATCGGCCGCAGGCTCTCTGAGCGCTTGTCCCGAATTACTTCTTCCCCTCTTCGCTGTTGAAGAATATTATAAATTTATTTTGCCCGGTTGTCAAGGCCCTGGCTGCCGTTTTTCGCCATTTGCAGCATCTCTTCCGCATTTTGAAGCATCAGCGGCGTGATACGCTCTCCGCCCATAATCCGGGCAAGCTCCATCCGGCGCCCATCCCGGTCCAGGCGATCCACCCGTGTGAAGGTACGATTTTCATGGACCTGCTTGCAGATCAGGAAATGTGCATCCGCCAAGGCGGCAATCTGAGCCAAGTGAGTCACACAGATCACCTGACGGTTGCGGGACACCTCTTTTAACTTCCATCCGATCCTCTGGGCAGCGCTTCCACTGACACCTGTGTCCACCTCGTCAAAGATCAGGGTGCCAATGTCGTCTTTCCCCGCAAGGACCGTCTTAATGGCCAGCATGATGCGGGAAAGTTCCCCCCCGGAAGCGACCTTCGCAATTGGCTTTGCCGGTTCGCCCGCGTTGGTGGAAATGTAGAATTCAATTTTGTCCCAACCCGTCTCGCTCATTGGAGCGCGCTCCTGACGGATTTCAAAGGTGACATTCGGCATGTTCAAGAACTGAAGCTCTTCTTTGACTCTCCGGGTGAAAATCTTCGCAGCTTTGGCGCGCCATGAAGAAAGCTCCGCCGCGCCGGTTTCCGCCTGAGAACGGAATTTCCTGTAATCCTGCTGATATTTCTTTGCATTTTCATCCGAAGTTTGAATTTTTTCAAGATCTGCGCGGCATTTGTCCAAGTACTGAAGCATCTCTTCTTCTGAGCCACCGTATTTTAGACCAAGGCGGTAGATTGTATCAAGCCTCGACTCGATCTCATCCAGTTCCGATGGATCATAGTCCAGCTGCGAGGAATGATTCCGCATCTCCTCGTTGCAGTCCTCCAAGTCGTAAGAAATGGACTGCAACCGTTCCACCAGGCCGTGCAGTTCCGGCACATACTGCTCCACCCCGGCCAAAGCACCAGCGGCCTCCGAAACGGCGGAAGCCGCTCCCGCCGTCTCTTCATCCCCGCCGAGCGCCGCTTTCGCCTGCGCAATCGCCTCGGCAACCCGTTCGGAATTGCGGTACAGATTTTTACGGCGGCTCAGTTCTTTCTGCTCGCCCGGATGAAGATCCGCCGCTTCCAGCTCGCCAATCTGGTAGGTCAGCAGATCAGTCTGCCGCACTTTTTGTTCACGGCCCATCCGGCAGGAATCCAGCTCGGCTTTCGCGTTCCGCATGTCATGGTAAGCTTTCCGATAGCGGTTCAGACAATCCTCCGGCAGTCCCATGCTGTCGAGATAGCAGATATGCGTCTCCGGAGACAGCAGACCGTAATTTTCATGCTGGCCATGGATATTGATCAACAGCCTGCCGATCTCTTTCAGAACAGAGACAGTCGCCGGCCTTGTGTTCACCCGGCAGGAGGATTTACCATCCGCAGAAATTTCGCGCTGAATCATCACCGTTCCATCCTCTTCCACGGAATAGCCCAGTTCCTGGATTTTATCAGCGGCCCGCCCGCCGTTCAGCTGAAAAACGGCAGACACCAGCGCCCGTTTTGCACCCGTGCGGATTAGTTCCCGGGAAGTCCTTTCCCCCAGAATCGCATTGATGGAATCAATCACAATGGATTTTCCCGCTCCGGTTTCGCCGGTTAAAACATTGAAACCATTGCTGAAATCGATATTCGCCTTTTCGATAACGGCTATATTTTCAATATAAAGCTGTGACAGCATGGCAATCACCTGATCAATTTTTTCAGTTCCGAAGACAGCCTTTCCGCAGCATTTTCATCTCTGGCCAAAATAAAGATGGTATCATCTCCGGAGAGTGTTCCTACAATCTCCTCCCAAGACAAGGCATCCATCGCGGCACAGACCGCATTTGCCATTCCCGTCAGGCATTTGACCGCAACCATATTCTGCGCATAGTCGACCGACAGCGCAGAATCGGAAAAAAGAGAATAAAACTTCGTGGTGTAATCTCTGGTGTCCTCCTGGCCAACCGTATACCGGTATTTGCCGCTCGCAGTCAAAGTTTTGATGAGGCGCAGCTCCTTAATGTCGCGCGAAACCGTAGCCTGGGTCACTTCATACCCTTCTTCGCGCAGGCGGCGAAGAAGTTCCTCCTGCGTGTCGATGGGATACTTTTCAATCAGTTCCAGTATTTTGGCATGCCGTCGTTCCTTCAAGGCTCCATTCTCCTCTCTCCAAGTTTATCGGTTACAATCTCATAAAAATTATTATTCTTTAATTTTAGTATTTTAACGGTGCTGGAGGACTTTGAAAATTCTACTTCGGCACCATCCGGAATTTTCAAGAAGCTCTCTCCGTCAACCGTAAGGATAATTTCGCTTTCATAATCAGAGTGGGCCTGAACGCTCAGCTTTGAATGGGGGCCAAAAAGGACCGGCCTGTTTAAAAGGGAGTGAGGACAAATGGGAGTGAGAAGAATACAGTCCATCTGCGGATCAATGATCGGACCGCCGGCAGAAAGCGAATAGGCTGTTGAGCCGGTCGGGGTGGCAATGATCAAACCATCTGCGCGGTAATCACAGACTTTGGTGTCGTCCAGCCGAACTTTCAGATCCAGAATTCTTGAAAGAGTTCCCCGTGCAATCACAGCGTCGTTAAAAGCGGTGTAGGTCTTTGATTTCTCTTCTCCGCGAACCCGGATATCTAACATCATTCTGTCCTCAATCGTATAATTTCCGCTGTTCAGCCGCTCCAGACAGTCCATCTCGTTGGTTTCCAGGCTGGCGATGAATCCCAGTCTTCCAATATTAATGCCAAGAATCGGTTTTCCAGCGACCGCTGCATTCCTGGCACAGTGAATAATGGTACCGTCACCGCCGAGAGCAATGATCAGATCGCAGGCCTGAATCATCGCCGCCGCATCCGGGAAAAAGAGAATTTCCTTTTCCGGAAAGGAAGCCCGGAATTCATCCCGCATCAAAATTTTCATGCCGAGCTTTCGCAGCTTCGCAATCAGCCGCCCTGTATAATAAAGGGCGCGGTTCCGGCTTAAGTTTGGAATGACCGCCACATGGATCACGCTGTTTCACCGCCATTCAGCTTTTGATGGGATTCCTCCACCAGTGCCGAAATATCAAGGTCAGGCACCGTTTCAGACGGGCTGTCGGATTTTTGCAGATATAAAAGATACTCAATATTTCCCTCCGGGCCTTTTACGGGGGAATAGGTCAGTCCCAAAACAGAAAAGCCGTTTTCTTTGACAAAAGCTACAATTTTCTGAATCACCTGAACATGAACTTTTGGATCGCGCACAACGCCTTTTTTCCCGACATTTTCACGGCCGGCTTCAAACTGAGGCTTGATCAGGCATACCGCTTGTCCGTGCTCCGATAAAAAGCGGCGGGCTACCGGAAGCACCAGTCGAAGGGAAATAAAGGCAACATCCACACTGAAAAAATCGACGGATTCAGGAACCTGCTGCTCCGTCAGATACCTGACGTTGGTTCTTTCCAGACTGACGACGCGGGGATCAATGCGCAGTTTCCATGCCAGCTGCCCGTATCCGACATCCACCGCATAGACTTTTTTCGCTCCATTCTGAAGCATACAGTCCGTAAAACCGCCTGTGGAAGCTCCAATGTCCATTACGGTTTTCCCTTTTAGATCGATGGGAAACGTCGCCAGTGCCTTTTCCAGTTTCAGGCCGCCGCGGCTGACATAAGGAATCTTGCTGCCCCGCACTTCAATTTTTACATTTTCCGGAAGCATGGTACCGGGCTTATCCTGTTTCTGTCCATTTACATAAACCTGGCCTGCCATCACGACCGTCTTGGCCCTTTCCCGGCTTTCTGAAAGTCCTCGGTCAAAAATTAAGCAGTCCAATCTTTTTTTCTGAATCATTTAAGCACTCCGATAGAATCATTTTGGCCATTCCTCCAGCGTTGAGGCCCAGCTCTTCCAAGGCCTGGGGCATCGTTTCATGCAAAACGAAGCCATCAATTGCACGAAGATAAAACTTACCCTGATAAGCGGCCTGATTTAACAAGTAGGCAAAATATTCGCCGATGCCGCCCTGTGCAACGCCTTCTTCAAAGAAAAAAACGGCTTTGGCATTCAGCACACTGCGAATGGCTTCGGGAGCGATCGGAAAAATCCGGTTTAATTTCAGGATGCGGATTTCCACTCCTCTTTTCTTCAAAGCAGACAGAGCCTGACACGCATTGGAAAACAGCCTTCCATAAGTCACAAGTATCAGATCGGCGGATGCGGGGCCGTAAAGGTCAAATGCCTCACGGCTGCCGTGAAAATCGAACGGGCGGAAAAGTTGCTCCCCCCGCGGGTATCGCACCGCAGCCATACCCTTGCAGCCATACAGAGCCTGCCACAGACAGCTTTGCAACTCATCATAAAAGGAGGGAGAATAAATGATCATTCCGGGAATCGTGCGCAGAAAAGCGGCATCAAAAATTCCCTGATGGGTTTCGCCGTCTTCCCCGACAATTCCCGCCCGATCGACAGCGAACACCACCTTGATTCGCTGCAACGCAACATCATGGATCAACTGATCATAACCCCGCTGCAAAAAAGAGGAATAGACGGCAAAAACCGGCAGCATCCCGCCGCAAGCAAGCCCGCCTGCAAATGTGACAGCATGCTCTTCCGCAATGCCCGTGTCAAAAAAACGTTCGGGAAATTTTTGAGAAAACGGCGCCAGTCCCGTGCCTTCCTGCATCGCGGCAGTAATAGCACAGATCCTTTCATCTTCCGATGCGAGAGCGCAAAGCTTATTTCCAAACACAGAGGAAAAGCTTCCTCCGGATTTCACCGGTTTCCCCGTCGCCACATCAAAGCGGGAAACCCCATGAAAGACCTTCGGATTTTCTTCGGCAAACGGGTACCCCTTCCCTTTGCGAGTCAGAACATGAATGAGGACAGGATGCTGGATGCTTTTAACGTTATTGAATACTTCAATCAGTTTTTCCAGATCATGGCCATCAAACGGTCCGTAATAATAAAAGCCCATATCCTCAAAAATCGTGCTATTGTAGAGGATCTGCTTTAAAACTGATTTTGACTTGGTGAGCGCATGTTGAAACGGCTTCCCAATCCCCGGGATATGGCCTAAAAGCTGATCAATATTCCCCTTGATCCGAAAATAGGAAGGCTTCGTGCGGATACGTGCCAAATAGCGGGCCATGGAGCCGACATTACGGGAAATGGACATCTTGTTGTCGTTCAGCACAACAATAAAATTTTTTCGGAGCCGGCCGGCATTATTCATGCCTTCATAGGCGAGGCCGCCGGTCAGGGCACCATCTCCAATGATGGCGACCACATGCCCCGGTTCCCCTTTCAGTTCCTTGGCCTTGAACAGTCCGAGCGCAGCCGAAATTGAGGTGCTGCTGTGCCCGGAAGTAAAAGGATCGTGCGGGCTCTCCGTCCGGTTCGGGAAACCCGAAAGCCCGCCGCGCGTCCGGATTGTAGCGATACGGTCGGCTCTGCCGGTCAGCATTTTATGCGTATAGGACTGATGCCCGACATCCCAGACAATCTGATCCTCCGGGGAGTGAAACGCCCTGTGCAAGGCGACGGACAGTTCCACTACTCCAAGATTAGAGGCAAGATGCCCCCCGTTTTTCGAAACAGTTTGAATGATCCGCTCCCGAATTTCGGCGCACAGTTGCTTTAGCTGCGAAGGTGTTAACTGCTGCAGGTCTTGAGGGGAACGAATTGAATCAAGCAACACACTCATTCAGCTAGACTTTCTTTCGGTCAGAAATCGCATTTTGAATTTTCGCAGCGGTCAGCGTATTTTTCAGAAGCATGGCAATCGTCATCGGACCGACTCCGCCCGGGACCGGGGTAATGTAAGAAGCCAATTTGCTGACGGAGTCAAAATCGACATCGCCGCAAAGCTTTCCATTTTCATCCCGATCTGAGCCGACGTCAATTACACAGGCACCTGGCTTGACCATATCGGCTGTAATAAATTTCGGTTTTCCGACGGCTGCGACGAGAATATCCGCCCTGCGGCAGACCTCTGCAAGATTTCTCGTTTTGCTGTGACAGATGGTGACCGTTCCGTTTTCATGCATCAGCAACATGGCCATTGGTTTACCGACAATATTGCTACGGCCGACCACGACGCAGTTTTTTCCGGCGACCGGAATTTTTTCCCGGTGCAGCAGTTCCATAACTCCGGCAGGAGTACAGGGAACAAAGCGGAAATTCCCAATCATAACCCGCCCGACATTGGAAGGATGAAACGCATCGACATCTTTCCACGGATCGATGGTCTCAATGACAGACTCTTCATTCAGCCCATCCGGAAGCGGCAATTGGACAAGGATTCCGTGGATCTCTTTTTTATGGTTCAAGCGGTTGACCAGGTCGAACAGATCATCCTGATGTGTATTTTCCGGCAACAGATATTTTTCTGAATAAATGCCGACGGCCGTACAGGCTTTCTCCTTCAGATTCACATAAGTCTTGGAAGCGGGATCATTGCCCACCAAAACCACTGCCAGGCCGGGAATAATTCCCTTTTCTTTCAGTCCCTGTGTTTCCAGTGCAATTTCAGCTTTTATTTGAGCAGAAATTGCCTTTCCATCAATCAGTTTTGCCATTTTCGGTGTCTTCCTCCTTCCCGGATGCTTCTTCCTCAGGCGAAGCATTCGACTGACCTTGAGTCTCTTCTTCAGAAGTTTTTTCCGAATCGACGTCTTTCAGCTTTTCGGCATTTTCCGACTCTCCCGTTCTCGCTGCTTCCGCTTCTTCAGCGGAAGCAAAAATCGTGCTTGTTCCGTCATCCGCGTAGGTCTCTTCAATCTCTTCGGGCTTCACTTCATCCACAATGGAATTCAGCTCCATGATTTTGCGCGACCCGCAACCGGTCAAAACCGTACTATTCCGAAAAACGATTAAAAGTACGGCGGAAACAATCACTGCGGCAGCCGCCACAACCTGAGAGACCCGAAGCGGGATCACCGGAGTAATCAGACTGTCGGTGCGGAGGCCCTCGATGAAAAAACGTCCCACGCCATACCAAAGAAGATAAAGTAAAAAGACCTGTCCGTCATATCTTCTATATTTCCTGCTGACAATATGTAGCAGAACAAATCCAAGCAGGCACCAGACGGATTCATAAAGGAAGCAGGGGTGTACTCCGGAAGCGGAAACAAGTTCCGTATTCTCGCTGACCATCCTCCAGGGCAGTTCCGTCCCTCTTCCAAATGCCTCCTGATTGATGAAATTGCCCCACCGACCGATAGACTGTCCAATTAAAAAGCTGAGGGACGCCAGATCCAGAACGGCCGGAACGCTGAGTTTGCGGAATTTTGCCATCAGCGCGCCAAACAGAAGCCCGCCGATCATGCCGCCGTAGATGCCAAGTCCGCCGTTCCAAATATAAAGAATACTGACCGGGTTTTTCAGATATTGATCGCTGGAGTCAAACATGACATAGTATAGCCTTGCTCCGATTACGCCGAAAATAATGCCGATCATCACGACATCGACAAAACGATCCTGGTCAATCCGGAACTTTTTGCAGCTTGCCATCGCATACAGGAATGCCAGCAAAAAGCCGGTCGCGATGATAACTCCATACCAGGCAATAGCATGATTTCCAATCTGGAAAGCAATGGGGTTCACGGTTACTTTGATTCCAAGCCCCGGGAATTGAACATGATACATTTTACACCACCATTCTCAACACAGTATCAGTTGTATGCGGCCACTTCCCGCCCTGTATTCTCTCATCGGAAGCCCAGCGGAAAGGCCCGTTACCGGTTGGGCAAAACGATGGAAAGGGAACACAGTTCCGGGCGAAGCTGCGTTTCCAGCCTTGCCAGAACGGAATCCATATCCGCTTCCGCGATTGCATCAATATAATCAAACAATTCCCGCCCGGCAAATGTGAGCGAAACGATAGAATTGGCGATGCTGCCCACATGGTTCAATGAAGCAATATTCTTTCCATAGACCGATCTCTTTGCGCGTTCAAAAACCTGCCGGTCAAATCCGCCACTTCTGACGTTTGCAATCTCTTTTTTAATCTCTTGCGCCACCCGCTCCGGGTCTTTAGACTCCCCGGAAAAGATAACGGAAGCATAGCCGGGTCCTTCAAAGTACTCGTTGCCAAAGGAAGCTTCATTGATCAAATCCGCGTCCAGCAGGCGCCGGTACAGAGGACTCGCACTGGAAGAAAGCGCTTCCAGCAGGATTTCAGTCTCAGCAACCTGCTTGGTCGAAGGACGCCGACCGTTGACAATCTCTTTAAACCCAAGTTCGAACAGCGGAACGCCGACGGAAAGCTTCTGCTCCACTCTGGCTTTGGCAATATGGGCGGGCTCCTCTTCAAAAATACGGTCAATCTGAATCGGCTGGGAAGGTTTGAGCATTTGGTCGCAAATCCCTGCGACCCGCTCCGGCTGAATATCTCCCGCGACGCACAAAACCATGTTATGCAGGTTGTAAAAAGTATGATAGCATTGATAAAGCAGTTCAGGAGTAATCTGCGCAATACTCTGAACCGTACCAGCGATGTCGATCCGAACCGGATGTTTCAGGTAAAGCGCATCCAGAAGGTTAAAAAGGACTCTCCACTGGGGATCGTCTTCATACATCTTGATTTCCTGCCCGATGATCCCCTGTTCTTTTTGAACGGTTTGCTCCGTAAAATAAGGGGTCTGGACAAAATCGAGCAGGATTTTCAGGGATTCATAAACGTTTTCCGTGCAGGAAAATAAAAAGCACGTCATATCGAATGAAGTGTAGGCATTTGCCGATGCGCCAGTTTTCGCAAACTGTTCAAACGCATCCCCGTCTTTGCTTTCAAACAGCTTATGTTCCAGATAATGGGCGATCCCGGCCGGAACATGATGCACAGTGCTTTCTTTTTGAATCTTAAAGCAATTGTCAATGGAACCATATTTTGTGCCGAACACGGCATAGGTTGAATTATTTTTTTCTTTCGGATAGAGAAACACTTCAAGTCCGGAAGGATGCTTGCCTATAAAATAGCAGTCACCGGTGCGCTCATTCTCAATCTTTTTCAGCCAATCCGTCATGCTTCCACCCCGCTTCCTTCCAGGCAATAAACGGTATCCAGCGTAATCTTGCGGGCAGCATTCATAACCTCTTCGCGTGCGACAGCCTGAACCAATTCCGCTTCATTTTCTGGCGATTTTACATTTGGCCGAAAGGCCTGAGAAAGGTACCAGGCTTCCAGCCCATCAAGGGAATCGGAAAGGGTCCTGTAGCTGTTGCACAGGCTCAGTTTTGCCGCAGACAGCTCGCTGCCATCAAAATTACCGTTTCGGACTTCCTCCAGCTGGCGGAGGATCTCCTGTTCAGCGTGGCTGATATTTTTTGTTTCCACGCCGCTTTGGACCAGCATGAGTCCCTTGATAGGGTTGTACATAGAACTGCAGTAATAGCAGAGGCTCAGCTTTTCACGGACATTTAAAAACAGTTTAGAATTTGGAGTTCCGCCATACAGCGCACTGAAAAGCTTCATGGCGGGAACTCCACTGTCCGGTTCCGCACAGTCCGTGCGGAACCCCATAACCAGCTTAGACTGCACCACGTCCATTTTTTCGCTGACCCTGTTAACTTCTGACGCCTTCGGGATCGTCGTGTTTGGGCAATTCACACTATCGGTCCGCGCAAGGTTCTGAAATGCCGCATAAAAATCGTGGTAAATGGGCTCCGGATCGCAGTCCCCCAGAACCATGATCTCCACTCTTGCCCTGTGGATTAGATTTGTCCATGCCTGCGTCAGTCCCTCCCGCGTCAAGTTCTGAAGCTGCTGGCGGGTTCCGCAGCGGCCGATTCCATATGGTTCTTTGGCACACATCAGCCGCTCGCATTTCAACTTGGAATAGACTCTTTTATCATTAAATTCGGAATCTAACATTTCAATCAGCTGGCGCTTCTCCTGCTCAAAGCTCTGAATGGGAAAAGCGCCGTTTTCAAACGGCGGATCAAAGATGATGCTGCACAGAAGCTTGGCCAGTTCCGCCGAGATGCTTTCGCCATGCAAAGAGTAATGGTCGGCAATCCCGGAAGCGGAAACGGACAAGACCTGGGCATCCCCTAATTTTTGCACATCCGCATCCAGCACAGCACCGTAAAGCTCTGCCAGATGCTCATTCAGTTTTGTAAAATCCGGATATTTTCTGCTGGCCCGACTCAGCAAAAAAGGGAGGATCGAATTTGCAGAAACGGTTTTTTCCGTTAAAGGCCATAAAAAATGAACCGACATGCGGATTGTTTTAAAGCGCTCATCTCGAATGCTGCAAAAATTTACGCCGTTGCAAACAGACCGCTGTTCAATTCCTGCCATATTAAATTTCATCTCCAAAACAGATTCGGTGAAACAAAGATTATTATATCACAGTTCAACCGTTTAGAAAAGGACGATTGCATGAAATTTAAAGGAGCAAAAACGGGCTGGTCTTGCCGATTTTTAAAAGCGGTGATATAATTTTTTATAAATTTATGCTGAATTTTAGGATAGAGGTGCCATTTTGAAACTTTTTCGAAATCGATCCCTTACCGCCGAGTTGGGGATTGTGCTGGTCACTATGATATGGGGAAGCAGTTTTGTCGTTGTAAAAAGCGCTGCAGACTCCATTCCTCCCGCGACGATTATCACCCTTCGATTCGGCATTGCGGCGGTTTTGCTTTGTCTTTTCTTTTTTCGTCGGCTGAAAGAAATCAAATGGTCCCATATCAAGTGGGGGCTACTGATTGGGTTACAAAGCTTTGTGGCTTATGAGTTACAGACAATGGGTGTGAAATACACGACTGCCGGAAAAAATGCGTTTTTAACTGCGGTCTACTGCGTCATTGTACCATTTCTGTACTGGGCCATAAAAAAGCAGAAACCACGTGCTTTTCATTTGATCTCTGCTTTTCTTTGTATGGCCGGCGTTGGGTTTCTTTCCGTCCAAAGAAATTTTTCCATGAATCCGGGGGATTTGCTCTCCCTCGCATGTGGACTGTTCTTTGCCATACAAATTGTAACCATCGGTATTTTAACCGAAAAGAATGACCCTATACTGCTCTGTATCACTCAGACGGCCGCTACTGCTCTGTTTGCCCTGCCATTCGCGCTTTTTGCCGAAAAAGCCCCCTCTGCCATGCCGGTGCAGTCCATTTTTCCTCTGCTTTATCTGGGTGTTGTGGGCACCATGCTGACCACCGTTCTTCAAAATGTCTGCCAAAAATACACCGAACCTTCGAAAGCATCCTTGATCATGTCCTTAGAATCGGTCTTCGGCACCCTCTGCGGCATTCTCTTTCTGCACGAATCTCTTACTCCCCGGTCTTTCGGCGGATTTCTGCTGATTTTTCTGGCCATTATGCTTTCGGAGCGGGGAGATCTTCTTTTTTCTCCTCATAGGAAGCTGAAAACGGGGCAGAACGGTTAGGCTGTTTTTTGGTCGCTTTTCTCCGGCCAATCCCGCCAATCCTGGCGCCGCTGTAAATGCAGCGGCGCTTTTTTGAACCGTAAGTCTCATTCCGCATAATATGGTTAATGGAATCAGAAGGAGGAGGTTCGATATGTGTGGAATTGCCGGTTTCTGCAATTACAATGAAGATTTTACGGAAGAAACCCCGTTTCTTGGTCAGCTTGCCCGGCGTATGGGGCACACGCTTCGGCACCGCGGACCTGATGAAAGCGGGGTTTTTGTTTCAAACCATGCCGCTTTTGCCCATCAGCGGTTTGCAGTGATCGACCCCAAAGGCGGAAAACAGCCGATGACCGCCTATGCAGGCGGCTATCGGTACACAATTGTTTATGATGGTGAACTTTACAATGCCGATGAGCTTCGACGTGAATTGGAAACCATCGGCTATCTTTTTGAGACTAAAAGCGATACGGAAACTTTACTCAAATGCTATATCCACTATGGAGCCGAATGTCCCAAAAAACTGAATGGAATCTTCGCATTTGCCATTGACGATGAAAAACGGAACCGCTGTTTTCTCTGCAGGGACCGGTTCGGCGTCAAGCCGCTGTTTTTCACTCAGGCCGACGGACGGCTTGTTTTTGGCTCAGAGCTTAAGGCGCTGTTTCAATACCCGGGAATCCATCCTGTGTTAGATCGCCAGAGCCTTTGTGAAATTTTTGGTCTTGGCCCCTCTCATACCGCCGGGATCGGGGTCCTAAAAGGAATTTACGAAATCAAGCCCGGATATTTTACCCTTTTTAAGTTCACAGGGAATAGCCGGTATTTTCAGCCGACGGCCCTCCAGCCAGATACCGACAGTCCTTGGGCGGAAAAAATGGCAGAGTACTGCGGAACGAATCACACCGTTCTGAAATGCGATAACCTGAGCCAGGCTGATAAACTCTACGACGTAGTCGATGCAAGAGACATGCCTGGCATGGCAGATGTAGATTCCTCTTTCCTGCATTTTTTAAGTCTGGTGAAGAAAGAGCATTCGGTCGCAATCAGTGGAGACTGCGCTGACGATATTTTCGGCGGCTACCCTTGGTTCTGCCAAAAAAGGCCATGGAAAGCACATTGCTTTCCATGGTCCCACAGCCTTTCCATACGCACGAACTTGATCAAACCGGAAATCAACGATGTGCTCAATGTGGCCGGATATGTTCACCAGCGGTATGAAGAGTCCCTTGCAGAAGTGCCAAAACTGGAAAACGAGAGTCCCCAGGAGGCGCGCCGCAGAGAGATTTTCTACCTGGATCTCAAGTGGTTTATGAGAACCCTGTTGGAGCGGGACGACCGCATGGGTATGGCAAGCGGCCTCGAAGTTCGCATTCCTTATGCGGATCACCGGATTGTGGAGTACGTTTTTAATGTTCCGTGGAATTACAAATGCCATGACGGCGTTGTGAAAGGCCTGCTCCGGGATGCCGCGCGCCCTTGGCTGCCTGATAAAATCCGGCTGCGCCGAAAATGCCCTTACCCCAAAACATGCAACCCGGCCTTTGAGCGAATCCTCCGCCGCCGGTTCGATCTGGTGATAAAAGACAGAGAGGAACCCCTTCATCCGCTGATCGATTCCAAAGCGGCAGATCATCTGCTGCATATGAAATTTGATCCTGACAGACCATGGTTTGGGCAATTGATGGCAGGGACGCAAATGATCGCCTATCTGCTTCAAATCAATTACTGGCTGAAAACATACGAGATTGAAATTGAGCTGTAAAAATTCTCTGTTCCACCAAGCTCTCTTTTGCAAAAAGAGGCCGATCTGAGCTATAGATGCTCAACCGGCCTCTTTTCATAATCACGCAGCAGAATTTGAAGAAGGAACAACCATTGCACCTGTCTGATCAAAGGTATAGACAACCCCGTCAATCGTCCTCGAAGTATCGACAAGATACTGACCGTTTTCGTAATAATACTGACGCCCTTCAAAGGTCACAAAGCCGTTTTCCGGGTAACTGATCTGTGGAAGCTTAAACCATTGGGTCCAGTGGTATTTACCTCCGATCACTTTTCCGCACTTCATGTTCTCACCTGTGCAGCGGTTGTCCATTTCTTGGTTGTCGCCTATGTAAACTCCCACATGGCCCGGACTGTAAAGAATCAACCCATGAATTCTCGGCAGCGTGGAAGAATCCGAAAGGTTGATCGTTCCGCTGGTCTTTGCGGAGGCCAGCATCGAGCGGGAACTCCCCGCCACCGCAACCAGACCCGGCTGCGGATTGCAGTTATCCCCCCGCCACCACAAGTAGGATTTGATGAGTCCGGAACAGTCACTGCAGCGGACACCGCCGACATACTGACCGTAATACCCATATCGGTACTGCCAGCTACCCTGGTACGCCTCCACGGCATGTTCTGACAGTCCAACACCCGTTTTGGCTTCCGCGGCGGAAGCGGGAGCAGAATGGAAAGCAAAAACCCCAAGAAAAACAAAACTTACCAAAAATGCGATTGCCAGACTCATTCCGCGCTTCCAACCCATCGGATACATCCTTTCTCTCATCGTCCTGCTGCTTGATTACGTCCTTTTAATAAGTATTACAAATTGGTAACATAATATCACATAATCGTAACAGTTGCAACAGAAAAAGGAAGGTCAGGGAAACTTTGTTTTATTTTCACAAAAATTCGTCAAATAATTTTGTAATATTTACCTCCATTATGATTTCACAGGCTGAAGCAGGTAAGAAACGATTTCCTCTGTATGCATGGAGCGGGATCCTTTGACCAAAACAGTATCGCCGTGGCGCAGCAAATCCCGCAGCGTTTCACATGCCTGCCGGTTATCCGTGCAAATGCGGCAGTCCATGCCGGAGCGGACGGAGCGCGCTCCTTTTGCGATCGCGCCGGCCTGCTTTCCAACGGTGACAAGAATATCCACGCCGGAATTGGCGGCAAAGGCTCCCACGTCGAAGTGAGCTTCCGCAGAGTAATTTCCAAGTTCCAGCATATCCGCCAGCACGGCGATGCGCCTGCCATTCCGGAAAGACCTGAGAACGCCGAGGCTGCTTTTGGCCGCATCCGGGCTTGAGTTGTAACTGTCGTCAATCACGATAAACCCGTTCGCCCGGCGGATTTGCTGCCGCATGGCAGGCGCCTGGTAATGCGTAAGCGCCGCGGCCGCGCTGAGAAGCGGCACCCCCAGCCGCTGAGCGACGGCAAGCCCGGCCAGCGCGTTGAGAATATGATGCGTCCCAATCATCGGAATCACGACTTCGCCGCGTTCCCCATCCGGTGCAACATAAGAAAATCGAGTGGACTCTCCCACGCTTTCCGCCCGTTCCGCCCGGAAAGAACAGTTTTGTCCCATTCCATAAAGCACAGTTTCAAATGGAAGTGTATCCGCAAGACCCCGGAGCAATTCGTCGTCCCCATTCAGAAATAAAACGGAGTCGGGATGAAAGCGGTCGGTAATATGCAGCTTTTCCGCCAAGATATTTTGTCGGCTGCCGAGCTGCTGGATATGAGAAACACCGATATTCGTCATCACCGCGTAATCCGGTGCGGCGATCTGTGCAAGGCGGCTCATTTCCCCAAATTCGCTCATGCCCATTTCCACCACCGCAACATCATATTCTTCCGACATCCGGCAAAGCGTCAGGGGCACGCCGATCTGGCTGTTATTGTTTCCGCTGGTTTTCATCACTTTTTTCCCGGCCGAGAGGGCCAGTGCCACCATCTCTTTTGTGGAGGTCTTTCCCACGCTCCCTGTGATGCCGACCACCGGTATAGAAAAGCGTTTGCGGTATTCGGCGGCAATACGCTGAAGAGCTTCACCGGTATTCGGAACCGCAATCCAAGCCCCCGGTCCGTCCGCCGCCTGATGTTCCTGGGTCAGGACGGCAGCCGCGCCCGCTTTCAGCACGGCCGGTATAAACTGATGGGCGTTTACCCGCTCGCCCCGAATCGGCACAAAAAGCGCACCTGGGACGACCTTGCGGCTGTCGGTGGAAACCGATGTCACCGCAGTCTGAGGGCTGCCGCAGAGCAGCCGCCCTCCACAACTTGAAACAATTTCTGAAACCGTCATCCTCATCGTGCACTTTCACAACTTTCCATTAATAATATCAGAAACGACTTCCCGTTCATCCAAATGATACTTAACGCCCTTGATCTCTTGATAATCTTCATGACCCTTTCCTGCCAGAACGACAATGTCTCCGTCCTGCGCGTGTTCCATACAGTACTTAATTGCCTGCCTGCGATCTGGAATTACGACATATTTACCATTGGTCCTGTCGATTCCCGTGCGGATATCGGCGATGATATCCATCACATCCTCATCGCGTGAGTTGTCCGCCGTTAGGACGGAGAGATCCGCCAGCTTTCCACTTTCCTCACCCATCTCAAATCTGCGGGAACGCGCGCGGTTTCCCCCCGCACCGAACATACAGACAAGCCGATGCGGCCGGTACTCCCTGAGCGTTTCCAGAATGTTGCGCATGGCAAGCGCATTGTGTGCATAGTCAATCAGAAGCGTGTAGTTTCCCGGGACCGGAACCGGTTCCACTCTGCCGCGCACTTTGACATTTTGAAGGCCGTCGCGGATATTCTTTTCCGTAACGGGGAAATGCAGGCAGACAGCCGCTGCCGCCAGGGCGTTGTAAACGCTGAAGCGACCCGGGACACCGACTTCAACCTCCTGGAGATTCAGCCTGCCGGAAAGATCAAATCGGACTCCGAGGAAACTCGGGCGGGAAACCAGCTCTTCCTTTGCGGCAATCAGCTCCGCTTTCGGTGAGAAACCGTAAGTCTCAAGCGAACAGGTATGGCCTTTTACAATGCCTTGCCAGTTTTGATCATCCATATTGACGACGCCCGTCTTGCACATCCGGAACAAGAGGCTTTTACAGGCCATATATTCCTGCACATCTTTATGCTCATTTCCACCGATATGATCGGGAGAAAAATTTGTAAAGACCCCATAGTCAAACTGGATTCCGGACACGCGGTGATCCCGCAGGCCGATGGAAGAAGCCTCCATCACCGCCACCCTGCAGCCCTCATCCGCCATCCGGCGCAGATAGGACTGAATTTCATAGGACTCCGGCGTCGTGTTTTCCGTTCGAAACGTCCGGTTTCCAATCACCGCTCCGATTGTGCCGATGATGCCTGTCTTGATCCCAGCGGACTCTAGAATTGAGCGTATCATAAAAGAAACGGTCGTTTTTCCCTTGGTTCCCGTAATCCCCACCATGATCATTTCACGGGCCGGATACCCGAACCACGCGGCTGAGATCAGCGCCATCGCCTGCCGGGTATCCCGGACCATGACAACGCTTGCGCTGCCGGCCTCTACCGAATGCTGCGCCACTACCGCAGCCGCTCCGGCCCGCACCGCCGCTCCCGCAAACCGATGGCTGTCCACCGTCGAGCCGCACAGGCAGATGAACAGACTTCCTTTCTTCACTTTTCGCGAATCGTAAACTACACTTGTTATTTCTACATCCGTAGTTCCGGAACAGGAACAGTCCAGTTCCCGGATTAAATCTGTCAAAAGCATGAAAATCCCTCCGCAGTCATATTGTTAGAATGGATGAAATTTCCTGAATTATACCGTACGAAACTGGAAGTGTCAACTTCACATGGCAGTCTCACCCACCTGAAAAGCGGGGGAAGCAGCGTTTGCTTGCAATTTGGAGAAGTCGATACCCATAGTTTGATCCTTTGACTGAAAGGACTTTACTTTTTTGGATATTTCACTGAAAAAGCGGGGATTATATTCCAGTTACATTTAAACTGATTTGTATGAATTTATTACTTTGTATTCAAACTGTATAGTTACATTCGGGCCGAATCATGATATTCTGTCTTACAGAATTTAAAGCTTGATGGCTGATTACTGAGGAAAGGAAGCAATTGAATCATGGGGACAATAAATGAAAAGTTGGAAACCTACGGACTAAAAAAAGTCTTAAATTACCTGGACAGCAATCCGCAGGAAAACGTACCGAAAGTGATCGGTTGGCTCAGAAAATTCGACCGAGACGGTCTCTACACCAATACTTACAATATGATTGACAGCTTTATGAAGGATCCGGATAATAACTGGAACCGGTTAATTTCAAGCCTCTATACTGATATTGACGACAGCGTGAGAAGAAAAACATTTGAGAATTTTCTGATCAACTCCGCAATTCTCGGCAGCCAGAGGAAAAATAAGCTGGTGGAAAAGTACGACTGTAATATTCCATGGGCCATTTTAATGGATCCGACTTCCGCCTGCAATCTGCACTGCATTGGATGCTGGGCGGCGGAATATGGAAACAAACTGAATCTGAGCTATGAAACACTGGATGATATTATCCGTCAGGGCAAAGAAATGGGTACCTACATGTACATTTTCTCAGGGGGCGAACCTCTTGTTCGGAAGGATGATATCATCAAGCTTTGCGAAAAACATAATGACTGTGAGTTTCTCGCTTTTACAAATGCAACCCTGATCGATGAGAAATTTGCAGACGACATGCTGCGCGTGAAAAACTTTGTGCCAGCCATCAGCATAGAAGGTTATGAAGAGGAAACCGACTTCCGCCGCGGAAAGGGCACTTATCAGTCGGTTATCCGTGCCATGAATCTTTTGAAGAAAAAGAAACTTCCGTTCGGCGCTTCTCTGTGCTATACAAGCAAAAACGCAGAGACCATCGGAAGCGAGGCTTATTTTGATCATCTGATTGACTTGGGCTGCAAATTTGCCTGGATCTTCACTTATATGCCGGTCGGCGTGGATGCGAAACCTGAGCTGATGGCAACCGCCAAGCAGCGCAAATTCATGTACGATCAGGTTCGCAAATTCCGTGCTACAAAGCCTTTGTTTACCATGGATTTCTGGAATGACGGGGAATATGTCAACGGGTGCATTGCCGGTGGGCGCCAGTATCTTCATATCAACGCAAATGGCGATATTGAACCTTGTGCGTTCATCCATTACGCCGACTGCAATATTCACAACAAAACGTTGCTGGAAGCTTACCGTTCCCCGCTGTTCATGCAGTACCGCAGAAACCAGCCGTTCAATCACAATCAGCTCCGTCCATGCCCTCTGCTTGACAACCCCGGCAGACTTTCGCAGATTGTGAAAAAGTCAGGCGCAGATTCCACGGATCTGATCCATCCGGAAGACGTTGAGCAACTGTCAGCAAAGTGTATTGATGCTGCAAAGGCCTGGGCGCCGGTCGCACAGGATCTCTGGGACAATAGCGAAGGCCGCGAACGGGCTGACTGGAAGGCACAGAAAGAAGCCGATTCAAAAGCCAAAACCAGAAGTAAAGTAGAAAGCAAAACCGGGGTGCGGGTACCCTAAAGAAAGCTTAAAATTAAAATGTAGGCTGTTCCGCCATTTTGCGGAACAGCCTTTTTACCGCCTAGTGTCCTGAATCTCTGCTTTCGACCAAGGCATAAAGCTTTTTGATTTCGTCCTCATTGGTAAAGTCGCAGTGAATGAGAGCCTGCACATAGGATTCTCTCAGAGCCCGGCTGCGCACAAGCTTTTCCAATCCCTGCTCCACTCCGTCCGCTGTCATCGGAACAATCAGTCCATTCTTCCCCGAGGTGATCTGATCGGCAGCCGTAGAAAAATTGGTCAGCAAAATTGGACGGCACAAAACCATCGCTTCGTCGACTGCAATGGATTTTCCCTCAAAACGGGATGGCTGCATGTATATGTCACATTCCCGGACATAAGGATAAGGATTCTCGCGCTCTCCGAGAAACACGATTGCATCTCCCGCACCCAATTCTGCCGCCTGCCGCTTTAAATTTTCCTCTTCCGGGCCAACGCCGATAATATACCACCGAATTTTCAGCCCTTTTCGATTCAAATGAACGACAGCGGGTATGGCGATATCCAGTCCCTTTTGCTTGGAGAGTCTGGCAATAGATAAAACACGAATGCCCTGATAGCCGTCGCTGAATCCGCCGCCCTTGTCTGCCATGGAGCGTAGAAAAGTAGACGAGATGATATTGTAGATCACATGAAATTTTGCGGACTGATTCGGGAAAGCCGCCTCCAGCGCCGTTTTACAAGACTCAGAAACCGTGCAGAGGGCATCGAGTTTTTCAACATAAGGCCGGTCAAATTCTTTCAAAAGTCCCATGGCGTTGTAATCACCGTGAATAAAACCGATTTTTACGCCTGCATCCACTTTTTCAATCGCATAATAGAGCGGCTGACCTTCCATAAACGCGATGACCGCATCATAACGCTTCCGAGCGTGCGGAATAGTGTGGCGCTCTATACGCCACATTTTGGAAAGCTTTTCCCCCATGGTTCCGTGAAGTCCGGCAAAGCTGACAAACAGACGGCAAACTGCAAGCAAAGGATGCCCATGGAAGAAGAGTACCGGCAAAGCGTGACGGATATTCAGCCGGTATTCCTTCGGAAACAGCGGCGGCAAAAGATGGACCTGCTGCGGAATGCGGCTGAAAAATAGCCCTTCGTTTGCAAAAAGCTGTAAATCGACTTCATAGTGCTCGTAATCAAACAGAGATAAAATGGTAACCAGGCTTTTCTCTATCCCCCCGCTATGCAGGCTGTAGTTTAAAAACAAGATTTTTTTCCGTTCAGGCATGATAAGGCTCCCAAAGTTATTTTTTGCTGGTATTTTCCCGCAAAGCGTGGGAATAAAAACTGTAAAACAGATAAATAAAGGGCGTAAATTTGGAACGTATGACCCGAAGGATAATTCTGTCCGCCCGGGTGCCTTTTTTTAAATAGTCAGACCGGGCAGCCTCTTTGGTATACGGATTTTTCAGGATAGAGCGAACCTCCCGATACCGCTTCCAAAAGCCGGCCGGGTTGCTCGGGGTAAAGCAGTTGACCAGAGAGGAATGAACCGCTGAACGGAGAAACCAGGCGAGATGGCGTTTCGCAAACCGCTCATAAAGCCCACGTTCCGTCAAAATTCTGCGCACGGTGGCATAGCAACAGGTCAGCATCTCCATCTTGTGCGGCCGGTATCGCGTACTGAGGGAATCCGGGTTGTAACGGTAATGATAGTAGGCTCCCCCTACGACAAGAAGGCGTTTGGACGCGCAGTGCGCCTCAATCGCCGCAGGCAAATCTTCCAGCATCATTTCGCGCTCATCACCGAATTGTATTCCGTTTTTCAGATACCAGCTGCGCAGATACATGCGGCGCCAGGCGCACCCGAGCATTTCCACGTGCCGCCAGGCATTTTCCTCACGATCCGGCCCAACTAGCTCCGTGACCAAAAGTTCTTGTGTCTCATCGCCGTATTCCGGATAATTAAACGGCAGCTTGCAAACACGCTGCTCTCCCTCCTGAAGATTTTCTCGAACGTAATTGAACAGGACCAGATCCGCCTGATATTCCGCTGCGGCGGTATAAAGATTTTTTAACATGTTTTCGTCGATCCAGTCATCGGAATCCACGAAAAGCAGATAGTCCCCTTTTGCGTGCTTCACGCCGAAATTTCTTGTATTTCCCAGCCCGCTGTGGGGTTTTTCCAAAATTTTCACGCGGCTGTCCCCGGAAAAACGCCGAGCGATCTCAAGGGAACGGTCGGTGGAATCGTCGTTGACCAAAAGGACTTCGAAGTCCACAAAGGTCTGTCTCAGGATGCTGCTGACACAGCGCTCCAGGTATTGTTCAACATTGTAGATCGGCACAATAACACTGATTTTCGGCACAATCTTATCCCTCATTTTCCGCCGACAAAATATTTTTCGACAAAGGATTGTATTATTATAACATTTTCTTCCATCCAACACAAGCAAAAACCCTGCTGCAAGGTTGAAATCGGCGTTGGGGTATGCTATCCTAATTATGCAGATTGATGAAACATTTGGGAGAATCCGGTATGAAGAATTGTCTGGTGCTGCTTACAAAAAAATATCCTTTTGACTCCGGCGAAGAATTTATTGAAAATGAGGTTCCGATTCTTGCCAGAACTTTTCAGCATATTGTCTTAATTGCAACGTCGGTTGCCGATCAAACAAAGCAGACGCGTACGGTTCCAGAAAATGTCGAGGTATACGCCCTGCCCGCCGCGCAAGTCCGCCGCGCCGTCCTGCTGCGCCTCCCTGCCGCTGCGCTGTTTCCGCTTTCGGGCGAGGTAGCTGGGACCGACCGGGAACAGGCCGGTAAAACCTTTCGCAGAAAACTGTTTTGCTCTTATTTTCTGGCAAAAGCCAACTGCGTCTACACCGGCTGCAAAAAATTGCTATCAGGTGCAAAGCTGGAAGCATACGACGGCGTAACGTTTTACAGTTACTGGCTGTATGATACTGCTTTGGCAGCAATCAAACTAAAGCGGGATTTCGGCCTGAAAAACAGCCGCGTCATCAGCCGGGCACATCGATATGACCTGTACGCAGACCAAAACCCCGCTGGTTTTCTGCCAATGAGGGAAACTCTGCTCCAGAACCTGGACAAGGTGTACCCCTGCTCTTTGGATGGAAAACGGTATTTAATCAAATCCTATCCTCAATATTCCGGGAAAATCCAGACGGCTTACCTCGGTACGCAGGATCAGGGCCTTTCTCCAGACAGTGAAGGCCCTACTTTTCATTTGGTGAGCTGCTGCCATGTTTCCGCCGTCAAGCGGGTCGACTGCCTCGCTCGTTCGCTGGCGCTTCTGAAAAGCAGCGGTCTGAAGCTGAAATGGACCCATTTGGGCGGAGGAGACGGTCTGGATGCTATTAAAGATTTTGCAAAAGAAAATCTGTCATTTCTGGAATATCATCTGGCCGGCGAGGTCAGCAATTCCCGCCTGATGGCCTTTTACAGAGAAAACCCTGTCGACTGCTTTGTCAATACCAGCAGTTCGGAAGGGCTGCCCGTCAGCATTATGGAAGCCGCATCATTTGGCATCCCGATCCTGGCAACGGATGTCGGCGGAACTTCGGAAATCGTGAAGCCGGGAAAAAACGGCTTTCTTCTTCCCCCTGATTTCTCCCTAGAGGAGCTTGCCGGCAAGATAGAACTTTTCTGCCGGATGAACACCGAAGACCGGCACAAGCTGCGGCAGGCAAGCCGCGCAATTTGGGTGGAAAATTTTTGTTCTAAACAGAATTATGCCCGGTTTGCAGTGGAAATAACGCCAAACCGTTCATCACAGGAATCCATCCGTTCTTCATAATTATGTATTCTCCGCCCAGAGGGGCGGATTTTTGCATCTTAAAAGATATTTTCCGGGGTCGGAATTTCCGTCTCATCCAAATACTCTATTTGCTCAATGCAGCGGTTACAGTCTGCCAGAAACTGATCTGTGCCGTCATACTGACAAAGCATCGGCAGTCCCGCCAGCGTCTGGCCAATCGCCTCCAGCTTTGAATGAGGCATATAGAGACATAAAACAGAATGTGCATTTTGCCAGTCGTCCACGGCTTTTTGGCTCAATCGGACCGCGTTGGCTGTTTCTCCGCGCTGCTCCGCATTTTTCGCTTCTTCAACGGTCTGAACCATTTGGCCGCTGAGTTTGCTGGTATAGTGGGTGCCAACGATGCAAACACCGGTTAAGACGATAAAAATTCCAAATGAAATCCAGATGCGTTTCATTTTGACGCCTCCTTTTTCACAATGAAAAAGTCGCCCTTCGTATTTGCAGTCATCAGGAAAATATCTTCGGCCTTAAGGTGCTGTCCAGCCAGAACGCCAGACAGCCATTCAGTACTCTGGCCACACAATTGCAAAGAAAACTCCGATACAACCCCGTCACTGATGACAACGGTTTCGATACCCGTGTCAGGAAGAGGGACGGCAAGCATCCCCGCCGTCGGCTGTTCTTTGTCCGGCTTTTTAATCACGCTCATCTTGCCGTTGGTTTCAACAATCGCATAAGCCACATCCTGAAAGCTGAACACATTTTTCTGACGCAGCTGCTCGCTTAAATCCTCTGTCGTCATGCGCAGCCGCTTCATTTCGCTTTGCTGGACTTTGCCATTGTTGATGACAATGATCGGCTTACCACAGATCAGTTTGCGGAATTTCGTGCTTTTTACCATCAAGGCGGAAATAATGATTTCGAACATGACCAGAGCGGCAATCGGAATTAGCCCGCTGGCAAGCGGCTGGCCGGAATCCTGCATCGGAATAGAAGCAATATCCGAGATTAGCAGGGTTACCACCAGTTCACTGGTTTGAAGTTCGCTGATCTGCCGTTTTCCCATCAGGCGGACTGCTAAAATCACCACCGCATACAGCAATAAAGTGCGTATAAACGAGATTGTCATTTTTATCACCGCAGATTAGTATAGGCGGCAGACATCGGATTATGTATATGTATCGGCTCCTCAGGAGCCTTTAGACATCGGTGGTTACAAAACCGAGGACATGACCTCCCGCCGCAGCGACACGGCTGCACGATTCTTTCAGATCATTCAGAGGTGTGGAACCGTATTTTGCAGAAAGGATCACCGATTTAATATTTGCGGAAAGGCTTTCTGCGTCCGGATAACGGATTTCGGACGGAGCGTAAAAGACCGTATAGTCATAGGCGCTGGTAATGTCCTGCACGACTTTTGAAAATCCATCGGCAAGAAAAGAGTCGGAAGGAGTCGTCTTGCTGGCCGGCCGGCTGGCCAAAAGGCTTAACCCGGCGTTCTTTTGCACCGGAACTGCCGCTTGCTGTACCGTGCAAGCCCCATCCATCACGTCATTCAGCGTTTTTTCCGGCTTCATTTTCAACAGAGAAGCCATTTTGGGACTGCGCAGATCTCCATCCACCAGCAGAACCGATTTTCCGGTTAAGGCCAAAGCAGTAGCAAACCCCGTGGCAATCTGGTCTCCGCCATTGTGTTCACAGACATTTGTGACAAGGAAACAATGGTCTTCGCCGGCCGCATTCAGCGCTGCAGAGCGAAGGGTACGCAACGCGTTTTCACGCTCTCTGCTGTCGTGCGGAATTTCCGCAAGGAGACGCATTTTCAGCATCTCTTCCGCAAAGCGGCTGTTGCGAACCGTCTTGTCGCTCAGAACGGCAAAAATTCCGAAACAGATATAGACAATGAAGCCGAGGATCATCCCCAGAACGCCGGCTTTCACCATCGACCTTTTCATGGATTGCGGCTTTGCTTCCGCCGCATGGTCGCTGATACTTGCCGTCAGCGCTGGCAATGGAAACTGCTGCTTCAGCTTTTCCATCAGCAGTTCCGCCGCCGTATCGGAAATCAGGGCGGTTTTTGCCGCATCGGTCGTGCTGACGGTCAGTTTAACTACAGGGGAAGAGTTTTCCATTTCCGCCGTAACTTTCGTGATTTCTGATTCTTTGACTCCGGTCTTTTCAGCGGTTTTTTTCTTCAGATCATCTCCGGAAGCCAACGCCACGGCACTCTGGACACGGCTGTAAAGGATATTGGTATACTGAAGATGGTAATCGCTGTCCGCGCCGTTTGGCACACCGCAGGTCACGGTAAAGATTGTACTTCCCTGGTAAATGTGATGCACAAACTTCAGCGGCAGAAGACCGCCCACGATGCCAAATGCCAAAACCACAACAAGAAATTTCAGCCAGTTTCTTTTGTAAAAATGCATGATGTCCGAAAAGCTTACAAACAGTTCCATCGATATCCTCCCATATTAACTTCCTGTCAGGCGCCTGCAAAGGCAAGCACTTGTCCGAGAATGGTTTTCCAGTCATATTTCCGCCGTGCAAATTCTTTTTCCTGTTCCGAAATGGTGGGATCCTGACGACAGTGCAGAGCAAACCGAACTGCCGCTCCGATATCCACCGGAGAAGGATCATTCGGCAGGCGGAGCGCGAATGGATGCTCCCCTTCCATGGCATCATCCTCATAGGCATAAAGAAACGGCAGCCCGGCCGCGCAGTACTCTCTCGCTTTCAGGGAAGAGCAATGCGTCAGTCCGCGGCGGTAGCAGCCAAGCGACGAAACGCCGAGGTCGGCGGACGCATAGACGCGCATCAAGTTCTCCCCCTGCAAAAATCCCCGGCACTCCACCTTGTTCTGAAGTCCCAATTTTCTGACATTTTCCAGGAACGACGGCATTTCCTTCGGATCTCCTCCGACCAGCACGAAACGCACATCGGGCTCTTCCGGCTTTTTCCGAGCCAGGTAAATTTTCATTCCCTCCAGAACACGGTCGTACGCCTGCCACCAAAGCGTTCCGGCAACCCCCACCAGTACCACCTCTTCATCCGTTCCCGGACGGCGGTTGAAAGAAAATTCGCTCATATCCACCCCGTTGGTAATATTGATTGCGGGCAGCCCGAAAAAGCGGTCCGCCCGGTCGCCGATCAGCACAGCGGCATCTGCGCACCCGCGCAGCAGTCGGCCGGAGAATCTGTCTTCCGCCGCGGTAGCCAATACCTTCAGCAAAGTGACGGTCTGCCGGCGCCTTGGGCGAACCCCCCTGACGCTGCGGAGATAATCCCTCAGATAAGGATAATTCGGAATTTCTAAAATAATGCAGTGCGCCCCGTTCTCTTTCAGCATACGACAGATGTGGATCACATCAAAGTTGATCCTGTCTAAGCGAAGGTATGCGACATCGAACCGATGATCGCCCAGATAAGACAGCACCGCCTGAGAAAACCGGTGCATCCGGCGGTATCCTTTCGTAACCGGCATGCTGAGAATCTCGGAGCCGCGATAAAAAGTAAAACATTCGTTCTTCCAAAGCGTGTAGGTGACACGATACCCAAGCTCTTCAAAAGCATGCACCTGACACTTGATCTTTCGGGTCACACCCAAGTACAGCTCGGCATCCTCCTGAAAGGTCAGGTAAAACAATTCCATTGGTTAAGCACCTCATAAAATGATGGATAATTCCGTTCCGCGCAGAACGATTCCTGCCAGATAGAACGCGAATTTTTACAAAGCTTTTCGTAATCTTCTCCGTTCATGGAACGAATCCGATCCAAGGCCTGAAGAAGTTCTTCTGGAGCAAAATCCGGCTTCAGCAAAAAACCATTTTTGCCGTCTTTTACAATTTCTCCGGTTCCGCCGACATCCGTCGCGATGACCGGAATTCCAAACGAGCAGGCTTCCATAATGGAAACCGGGATTCCCTCGCTGGAACTTACATTGACAAACACCGTAATCGGCCGGTTCCTATAAAACTTTAGAACATCGGAGTTTTTCATCGCACCCGGAAAATCTACACGGACATCAGAAGGAACATTTTTTACCAGGCGCCTCAGTTCTTCTTCCAGAGGTCCGGAACCGATATGTGTCCATCGGAGCGGGAAATTTGCCTTTCCTAAAGCCAGAGCAATCAGATGCAGCCGTTTGACAGGCACCATATAGGAACAGGAAACCAGATGAAACTCCGCTCTGCTGCCGCCGTGACAGTTTTCTTCCCGCGTGCCAAGATGCGCAGTATGCACCTTTCCCGCAAATTGTGGAAAACGGTTCTGAAGGATTTTTGTCCCTTCTTCCGAGCAGGGAAAAACCGCAGCGGCATTTTCCATCAAAAACTTTCTCATCGGAAGATACCGGTTTTTGCTTCGCTCTTCATGAATATCAAACCCATGTGCCCGCGATACGAATTTTACCCTTTTCCCCGCCGAACGAAGATCTTTGGCAAACAGAGCTCCCGCGGCAGCCGCATCATAAAACCAATAACTGTAAATCGTAATCTCGTCTGCGGCTAAAAAGGCTTCTTCCCGTTTCAGTGCCCGAACGATACTCACTGCATTTTTCATGAAAAACAAACATTCATGTGCCCGTGCCGCCGTAAACTTTCCTGTACGCAGCAGGCTGAAAAGCTCATTGTGTACGCATGGCAGGCGCAAAAGGAACAGATAGTCCGACCTCCCGCCCGAAACACGCTTTAAAGGAAGACATTGCACGTTCTGCGGCAATTCCCTTGTCTGCACACTGTTCGGCTTCAACCCGCAGGGACAAACATAAATCCGGTCGAAGCCATGCGCAAAGCAAAGCTCATTTTCCAAGAATTCCTCCCCGCCGTCAAACGGAAACGACGCCGTAAGAAGGATCAGCACTTTCACGGGTTTTCCTCCCCCAGTTTGATCGTCTGCCCCGCCGGCCGCACATGGGTTCCAACCCGGACGAAAAAGAGCGCGGCAAGATAAATGGCAATATAAAAGCACAGATAAGTCAAATTAAAAACGTTGGTTACCCAGAGGAACGCAAAGCTGCGCGGGATGTAAACAAAATCCCTGAGCGCAATCAGGCAGCAGGCTAAAATCACCCAGGAGCGAGTCAGCATAGATGCAAAAAAGCGAAGGACCAGCCCCACACCGGCACTGACGAGAACCACTCCAAGAAAGCCGAAGGCAACATAGGCTTCCGCCACAAAAGAGGTTCCGAAACCTCCGCCCGACAAATAGCGGGATGGATCCACCAGGTAAGTCAGAACATGAGCATAATTATGGGTTGAAACCACAAAGGCCGAAGTCTGCACCTCAATAATTGGCGACAGACCAAACAGGGACCGCGTAATCAGATTATTATGAATGAACATTTCAAACGGATAGAACAGGTATTTCCATGTCACGCTGTGATTAAACAGATCCCGGGAGTTTACCGTCTGTATGACGACTCGGAAGCTGGCTCCTTGTGAATAAAGAAAATTTACCACGGTCTCCATAAAATTTCTCCTGGAGAGATAGCCATACGCCCGGATCTCCGCCATACGCTGTAACAGATACATGACAAGCACTACCAGAACGATTCCTGAGAAAACAGTTTTCTTTTTAAAAATACGTTTTTTCTCTTCTTTTAGAGTATCCCGAAGAACAAAATAAATCAGGATGGTAAGCGCCTCGCAAACGAAGGTGTTTCTGCGCCCGGTAAACAGGGTTGCCAGCAGATAAACGACGTAGACCGTCATCGGCAGACGCAGCTGCCTGCGGTTTGGCATCGTTGCCAGAAAGACGGCAAAAGACGGGACAAAAAACATCGAAAGGCGGCTGATCACCGACGGAACACTGTCTTTGGATACCTGAGTGAAGGAACCGAGGTAACCGCTTTTCAAAACTTTCAGAATGGATTCCAACAATACATAAAACGAAGCCAGGGAGCTGACCAGCAGCACAATGATGCTGATCTGACGGATCACCGGCAGAAGCGGACTTTGAGAGACCGCGCCCCAGCCCTTTTCCCGCAGCATTTTTTCCCTTTTTGCAAAAAAAGGTCCAACCATCTGATACCCCGCATAAATGCAAAGAAGAGACAGCGTGACAACCTGAAGCGCAATGAAAAGACTGTAAAAGTCCTTTGCCTCCAAATAAAACAGCAAATCGGAGTAATGCGCCAGAAAAGACACATAGACACGTCCAAGCAGAAGAACATTATAAGTTCCTACAAAAATGAGAAATGGGAAATCGCGCCGAATATGCGGCACCAGATCACAGACAATGGCAAGATTCAGCATAATGTTTGCAGCAAACATCAGGTTCGCCGCGGCCTCATCAAAAAAGCCGCTGAGCACCGTCACAAAATTTGCCGTAAGCATCAGCAACAGAGTCATCCCAAACAGGATGGTGTTTCTGAATCCGTCTTTTGCCGAAAATCTTGCCATAATATTCCTCCATCCAGTCAAGACTTTTTGAAAACAGCCGTTGAAACTCGGTTCTCGAAAAAGAAATGCTTCAAGGGTCACCCGCCACAATTATTGGATCCGCAGTTTTGCAGCCGCTTTTTGGTCCGGCCTAGCATAAATGGTTTTATTTTTCACATAAATCACCATGCCCGGCTTCGCCCCCTGCGGCTTGGAAACGTTTTTGACAAGAGTGTAATCCACCGCAACATTGGAAGACTCCCTGCCGCGGCTGTAACAGGCTGCCAAAAGGGCCGCTTCAGCAATTGAGGAGGAAGTCTCTTTTCCCCCTTGCACGGCCAGAATAACATGGGACCCGGGGATATTTTTCGTGTGGAACCAAAGATCGTTTTTTCTGGCCTGCCGCAGTGTCAAATGGTCGTTCTGATTGTTATTTCTGCCAACCAAAATTGGAATTCCATCGGAAGACTGAAACCGCATCGGTCCCTGCATAGCCGTTTTGCGCTTGGAACCTTTCTGCACGCGCAGATACCCTTCCCCTGCCAGCTCCGCGCGAATCTCGCTCAGATCCCTTTCGCTGTCGGCGCGGCTGAGCTCTTCAAATACTGTGTCCAGATAAGTCAGTTCCCGTTCCGCCTGCCGGATTTGTATCGTCAGCATTTCTTCCGCCGTCCGCTGCTTGCGGTATTCCTTATAATATTTCTGTGCGTTTTGAGCGGGTGAAAGGGCGGGATCCAACGGAATCAAAACAGCCGGCTGGCTGGCTTCGTAAAAGTTTTCCAAGGTAGCGGAACTTTGCCCCTTTTTCAGCCTGTAAAGATTGGCATTGATTAAATCGCCATAGATCCGCAGAGTATTCCGTTTTGCGCACTTCTGCAGTTCCGCACGCTGCGCATTGATCTTCCGGCTCAGCCTGTCGGAAGCATTGGTGAGCACTCTCAGAAGATCCTGAGAACGGGCTTTCATCCGGGCAATCCGGTCACGCTCTTCATAAAAGTCGTCCAGCAAAGCCGAAAAACTTGTTTCCTGCCTCACAATTGCCGCACTGCCGTATTGGCCAATCCGCAAAAAGGAAAAATCGAGCGGCTTACCCTCTTTCGTGCAGGCGATCCACGGGCTCCCGGAAACATCCCTGACCATGTCGCAGAGCCGCTGTAAGAAGAAGGAAAGGCGTTCCCACTGTTCCTGCGTCATGCCGCGAAGAGTTAGATCTTTTCCATGCCCTGCCAAATAGGCAAGCTCCCTGCAAACGATGGGAGAGACTCCCTGCAGCGATAAGAGTAGCGCCTTCGAAAGCTCCTTGTCACCCGGGATTGCCTGCAGCCGCGCCACAATTTCCGACCGGCCGACCGAAAGGAGGCACAATTTGTCCTGCGGCGGAGGCAGCCGGTAAGGCAGCCCGGGCAGCACCAGCCGTCCTGTGGTCATTCCCGCGTCGACCCGTTTCAGCGCATCGACAATCTTTCCATTGCCGTCGATCAGAATAATGTTGCTGTAACGGCCCATAACCTCAACCGCAATGGTCAGCCGTTCCTGATCGCCCAAGTCGTTCACCGTGTCAAAGTCCAAAAAGAGGAGGCGTTCCAACTCCGGCTGCCGGATTCCGGCAAGACGCGCTCCGGAAAGCTTCTTCCGAAGAAACATACAAAGCATCGGCGGCTCTTTGGGATTTTCCGGTGCATAAGCCGTAAAATGGACGCGTGCGCTGTTCGCCCTCGCGGACAGGAGCAAGCGAAACGTACCCTCCCTCGAACGGAGCAGAAACAGAATTTCATTTTTATTCGGCTGATAGATTTTATCCACTCTGGCGCCAACTGCGGTTTTTTCAATTTCACGCTTCAAATGACGCAGAAACACCCCGTCCAGTGCCATTCAGATTCCCCCGTTTATAAATAATGCACCGGTCCGTGAGCCGTTTGTGAGCGGAGAAAACCGATTTTCGGAAACCGCTCGGCCAGCTTTTGCATCAAAACCGGAATCACTGGATCTTCCGTCTCAAAATGCCCGGCAGCGACCAGCGTAATGCCCAAATTTTCCGCATCCACCAGGATGTTATGCTTGCATTCTCCCGTGACAAATGCCTGGCAGCCGGCCAGCGCTGCATCATAAACATATTCGGCACCGCCGCCGCCGCAAAGTCCGGCCGATGTAATATATCTTCCTCCGTCGGTATAACGAAGCCCTTCGCACCCAAGGGATTTTTTAACAAATTCAGCAAATTCCCGCGGACTGTATTCCCGGTCAGTCTCCCCAAACAGCGCTTCCGCCAGCCCGCTGGAAGGATTTTCTTTCAGCGGCTGTACATTTTGCAATCTGAGGCGGCCGGCAAGGCAGTCATTCACTCCGTTCGGCGCCATATCCAAATTCGTATGGGCACAAATTGCCGCAATGGAGTGGCTCGCAAGCAAATAGGGCACGGAATTTGTATCCAGATTCTTCAGCGGGTGAAAGATGACCGGATGGTGGCTGACAATGAGCTGCGCTCCAAATTCAGCCGCCTCCTGCACAACCTCCGGTGTGATATCCAGTGCGAGCAGAACCGTCGTCACCTGAACGTTCTTATCCCCAACCAACAGACCCGGATTGTCAAAACTCATTGCCGTGCAGAACGGAGCGAATTCATCGATATAAGTGTAAATATCACCTGCCGTTGCCATAAGCAGTTCCTCTTTTCTATTCAGCCGGTCCGGCTGAAAGCATTTGTTCAATTTCGGCGGCCAGAGAAAAAAAGTGTTTGGCCTGCTGTGTATTGCCGGCTGTAAAAAGGCCCTTCGCGCGTCTATTTAAACGCCTTTTTTGAAGCTCCAGATATTTTTTTCCCTCCGCCGTTTCCGCCGTGATTCTTCCGACCCAGTAAAACATCTCATTTTTCTGCCGTTCCTGCGGCCGGTAAGAAACCTGCATCACCGTGTAAATGTGGCCGTCCTCTTCGGCGGCTTTTTCTCGTACTACAAAAAAGCCGGACCCCCCAAGGTATCTCCGCAGGTTTTCCGCTTTCGTCATGGGCTGTAAAATGATTCGGCGGTCCGGTTCCCGAAGCCATGGCACACGGTCTAAAATATGAATCATCATCAACCCGCCCATTCCGGCGATGGTGAGATCTTCCGCTTCCTGCGGCCGGATCTGATCCAAACCGTCGGAAAGACGCGCCGAAACTTTATCCGCAACTCCATAGCGCAAAATATTGGCGCGTGCCCGTTCCAAAGGGCCGGGCCGGATATCTGCCGCCACGGCATTCCGAATCAAATTTTGTTTTGCCAGCCAAACCGGAAGATAAGCATGGTCGGTCCCAACATCCGTCAGCGCCGCACCGCGCCGTACCATCGAAGCGCAGAGCGCCAGCCGGTTTCCAAGAGAAAAAGGACAAAGCCGGCTCCGCTGCAATACATTGGACGGCCGTCCGGCGCCATTTTCGTCGGACGGCCGATTTTTTTTACTGATGTGACGCGAGATATTCATTCAGTTTCTGGACCATTTCCTCCACGTCGACGCCATGGACCACGCATGCTTCTTCCAGCGATTCGCCCCGGGAAGCCGGGCAACCCAGGCAATACATCCCCATCGCCATCAGGAAGGGTGCCGTCCCTGAGTCAAGATCCAGAATATCCCCAATCAAGGACTGTTTTGTAACTGATTTCATGGTTTATATCCTCCAAAAAAAGATAAAATCCCTAAGAAGCGAACACGTTTATTATAATACCCACGCGAAATCTTTGCAATACATTTCTATCACAGAGAAACCGACGTCATCGGTAAGCTGAAAGTTCAATGGCTCTTCGCCGGGTAATACCAGTTGTCCCCCTCGCGCCGTTTTGCCATATACATCGCTCGATCCGCTTTTACAATCAACTGATCTATGGTAGTCCCATCCTGTGGATAAAAGCTCACGCCAACGCTCAGGGAAATTTCCACTAAAACCCCGCTGCATACCATAGCTTCCCGTTTTGCCCGAAGAATTTTGGAAACCACAATCTTATAATTATCCGGTTCGTTGATCTGAGGAAGCAGGATCAGGAACTCATCTCCCCCGTAACGGGCAACAACGTCATTTCTGCGTGTTGCTTTTGTCAGAATTTCTGCTACCTGAACCAAAATTTTATCCCCGGCTTCATGCCCGTAAGTGTCATTAATGCTTTTAAAATTATCCACATCAATGAACATCAGACCCAGCACCTCATGATTGCGTTGCGCCGCATAAAGGAACTTTTCAGCCAGCTCATAGAAAAGGGTTCTGTTGGCAACGCCGGTCAGATGGTCGTAATAAGCAAGCTGCTGAATTGCCCGTTCCTTCTGTTCCAGTTCACGGTTCAGACGGCGCAGTTCGCTGACACTTTCCCGCAGCTGACGAATCCGCTCGAAAGAATCCGTCACCTCCATAAATTCCAGCAGAAGCCGCTTTTGGCTGTTTTCCATAAATCTGGTCACTTTAATGTTGCATTTTTCCCGGCAATTCAGAAGATTTTCATGCATCGCCGCAGAAAAAAAAAGGCTGCAGCCATGTTCCAAGGCATCCATTAAGGTAACCTGAAAATAAGGGACGTTGAAGCCCGGAAATAATTCCAAAAGGCTGCCGCCCCTTTGGGTACAGTCCTCACATTCAAACTTTTGCATCAGGCGGTTTTGAAATAAGATTTTCAGTTGATCGTCTACAATAACAATTCCAAGACTCAGGCAATCTAATATATTCTGCATATCTAGAACAACGCTGTCCATCAAAGCCCCGCCTCCATTCCGTCCAGCAAACGAAACAGTTCATGGTAGGATTCCACCATCAAGTCAATGATAACTGCGCCTTCGATTTCCGTACCGTCAATCAGAAATGTAACAAACAAAATCATAAAAGAATGATCTTTTCCGTTATCGATATCTTTGCTGAAATTAATCCGGTTATAAACTTTTACCTGGGGCAGATCATAAGTCAGCTGAATGTTGGTCAGATTCCCAAATTCGCCCAGAATACAGTTGAGAAGAATATTGCCTATTTCACGCATCACATCAAAATCTACGTCGGTAAAGTCGGTGTCTTCCGCTGAAACCGAGTCATCACCGGAACAAAGGAAGACCAATTTCTTGATTTTATCCGCTGGAAAAATCAGATTTGCCTTTCCCTGGAGACTCTCTGTAAAAGAAATTGTTGAAACCATCAGCGCGGCATCGAAAAGTTCGGAAAACTGCGGCGGCAGATCAAGTCCGCTGGTCTCCGTCTCTGGAAGAATGATTTTAGGGACCTGCAGACTAATTCTTTTTTGAACGACTTCCGACAGCAGTTTTGCCGCCCGCCCCACACCAATATTAAAAAGTTCGCTTAAAATATCATAACGAAAGCAGTTCCGATCCATTTTTATCGTTCCTTACCATCCGGTCGCACAGCAACCGCATTTTTTCGGCATTCAGAGGCTTGTTCACGAAAGCCATGACATTCAAAGCTTCTATATCCTGGCGGACAGCCTTCTGAACGTCCGCAGTCACTACAATAATGCCGGTGTCGCCTTCCTTTTGGACGGCCCGTATTAAATCGGTCCCGCTCAACTTAGGCATCAAAAGATCAACAAACATGTAATCCGGTTTCAGTGTCCGGAACTTTTCCAGTCCTTCTTCTCCATCCGAAGCAAAGTTGATTTCAGCCGTTCCATAAGGTAAATTCCGATTTAAAAAATTAGCGGTTACTTTTTGTGAAAAAACAGAATCATCCACAACGAGAATTCGAATCATTGTCGTTGCTTAGCCTCCAAAAATTAAATTGTAATACAAAATATTTAAATAGATCTTGTCCCATCATACGAAGATAGTTTATTCATCATAACATGGGAAAAAAGCAATGTCAATAAAACCGACTGTCCTCGAAAAGACAGGAAACAGAAGAAAGGAAACTGAAAAACAGCTTCCCTCCCTCTTTCTTGATAGAAAGTAATTATGATTCAAAAAATGATTGAATTCCCTGATAAGTCATAAAAACATCCAATTTTGAAACCACTTCGAACGGGGAATGCATGGAAAGGACCGGCACGCCGATATCCACAACATCCACATTCAGATTGGCAATGTACAGTGCGACCGTTCCGCCTCCGCCGGCATCCACTTTCCCAAGTTCGCCGATCTGCCACAGGACCCCGTTGGAATCAAACAGCCGGCGGATTTCAGAAACAAATTCGGCAGAAGCTTCACTGGAACCGCTCTTGCCGCGCGCGCCCGTGTATTTTGACATGCCGACTCCGTTGTTCAGATAGCAGGAATTGGCGGTATCATACGGATCACCGTAAGTAGGATCATAGGCTGCGGTCACATCGGCAGAAAGGCACTGGGAACGGCTGAGGACATAGCGTGCAGACAGCCCCTCGCTTTCGGCCAGATCGGCGATAAAATATTGCATGAACCGGCTGTTCAGGCCTGTGTTGCCTTCGCTTCCGATTTCTTCCTTATCCGCAAGAACCGTTAAAGCGGTGCGCTCCGGAGTCTTGGTGTTAAGAGCGGCCATCAGGGCCGGGTAAGCGCAGACTCTGTCGTCATGACCATAGGCACCGATCATGCTGCGGTCAAATCCGATATCCACCGCAGGAAATGCCGGAACCAGTTCCAGATCCGCGGAAACGAAATCTTCCTCCGTCATGCCATATTTTTTGTTGAGAATCTTCATCAGGTTTAACTTAAAAAGGTCCTCCCCTTCTTCCGCACAAACTGGGCGGCTCCCCGCAAGGACATTCAGGTTTTCTCCTTCAATCGCTTTGGCCAGAGGCTTTTTCATCTGATCATCCGCCAGGTGAATCAGCAAATCTGTCACTGTAAACTGCGGATCCCCCGGCTCTTCGCCGACACGCAGATTCACCTTGGTTCCGTCTTTCAGCACAACGCACCCATGAAGAGACAGTGGGATGGTAGTCCACTGATATTTTTTAATTCCCCCGTAATAATGGGTCTTAAACAGGGCAAGTCCGTCTTTTTCATAGAGCGGATGGGGCTTTAAGTCAAGGCGCGGAGAATCGATATGGGCTGCGGTGATTCGCACGCCGTTCCGGCATCCTTTTTTTCCAATCACGGCGAGAATAACGGCCCTGTTGCGGTTATTGTAATAAATCCGGTCTCCGGGACAATAGTGTTTTCCCGCCTCATAGGGAGTAAAACCGGCCCTTTCGGCGGCCGCAATCGCATAGCGCGCCACTTCCCGCTCAGTTTTCGCCGTCCCAATAAACTTTTTATAGCCATCGCAGAACCGGTCGGCTTGTTCGACTTGATCCTCTGATACTTTAAAATATCCGCTTTTCTTATCAATCAGCAGCTTCTTCTTTAATTCTCCTATTTGCGATGAGTCTTCGCAGTTTTCCACGGTCCTATCTCTCCTTTACAACCGATAAAGCTTTTTGTACTGTGTGTAATTCTTTAAAACGGAATTCGCATAATTTCTGGTTTCCGAATAAGGAATCTGGCTTAGATTTTTTCCATCCGACGAATACCTGGAATCTTTCAGCCACCCGTCAACTTTTCCGGAGCCGGCATTATAAGCGCATAAAGCGGTGCGCAGAGAACGATAACGCTGGACCATCATGGATAAATACCGGCATCCGTATTGGATATTAACTTCCGGGCGGAAAAGGGCCTGATCGGAATAACGGTCGCCTTCCTTTTTCTGAAGCCACTGAAAGGTATCCGGCATTAGCTGCATCAGTCCCATCGCGCCGGAATGGGATTTTGCGTCCACGTCAAAATTGCTTTCCGACCGGATCACTGCATAGACCAGCGCTGGATCCAGTTTATATTTTTCGGCATATTTGTCAACATATTCCGTATATCGAAGCGGATAGACGGATTTCTGAAACTGAATATACCCGATACGGAGAAGCAAAGCGGCTGTGGCCAGCAAAACCGCCAGCAGTATTCCGGATTTCCAGAGTTTTTTTTTCTTAGCAGATTTCATGTTCTTTCCTCAGAATCCGTTCTAGCAAACGGGTAACACTGTCTTCCAAGGCATCGAAACCGACGCATCCATTCAGCACATATCCGGCCCGTTCTTCATAGAATTTGTTCGGGTGCTGGACATGCATACGTTCCCGCGCCGCCTCCTCTGTGATGCCGTCCCGCTTCATGATCCGCTGAAGGCGGATTTCTGGCGGCGCCGTTATCGCCACGGTGGTATCGCAAAGCGAATCCGCTCCGCTTTCAAACAGCAAAGGCACATCCAAGATAATCGCCGTAACATTTCGGCTGCGAAATTCCTCAATTTTGTCTATCGTTTTTCTTTCAATGGCCGGATGCGTAATCCTGTTCAGCTGTTCGGTTTCTTCCGGCGTGACAAATGCGCGCTCCGCAAGCAGATGCCGGTCGAGGGAACCGTCCGGGCAAACAATCTCTGCGCCAAACTCCCTGGCAAGCGCCTCGACACACTCCTTGTCCCCGACCGCTTCCCGCGCAAGGGCATCTGCGTCGATCACGGCGCAGCCCAGTTTCCGGAACGTAGCCGCAGCCGTCGATTTTCCTGCCCCGGTCGGCCCCGTCAGGCCGATCACCGGTTTATTCAAGGGAAAGCACCTCAAATCCGGCAGCACGCATCAGACGGTTGTAAACCGCAAGGCCAACCCCTTCCGGGGCTGGGCAGCGTGCATACACGGTTTTTGCGCCGATATCGTCCAAATGCCTGAGCGCCTCAAACAGTTCCCGGGCCTGGGCGCCGTTATCATCTTCCGCACCATAGCAGACCGCCGGAACTTTCAGCAAGCGATCCTCCCCATCATAGCAGAGGGCCGCAATGCCTGGCTCCGCATGGGCATTGACATAGTCGGCAAATAATTTCTCCCCGCCTTTCAGGATCACGACATTGGCCTTCGGAGAATAATGCTTGTATTTCATTCCCGGCGAAAGCGGCCGCGCGCCTTTTGGCAGCGGGTTCATCACAGCCGGGTCTACGTCCACGCGTCCAAGCACGGCGCGCAGCTGAGCCAGTGTAATTCCGCCCGGCCTGAGAAGCCTGGGCGGATTGGAAGTCATCATGACAATCGTTGATTCCACCCCGACGCCGCACGGGCCTCCGTCCAGAACAGCGTCGATTTTTCCGTCCATATCGCGCATCACATGTTCCGCCGTCGTCGTGCTGGGATATCCCGACCGGTTCGCCGAAGGGGCGGCGATCGGAACTCCGGAAGCGGTGATCAGCGCCTGCGCCATCGGGTGAGACGGAAAGCGAATTCCAACCGTCGGCAAACCGGTGCTGACCTCATCCGGAATCAGTTCCGATTTTTCCAAAACCATAGTGAGGGGACCGGGCCAGTAGGCTTTTGCCAGCCGATAGGCGGAATCCGGTACGTTTTTGGTCAGCCTTTTAATTTGCTCCAGTTTCGAAATATGGACAATCAGCGGATTGTCCTGCGGCCTTCCCTTCGCCTTAAAAATTTTCATGACGGCCTTTCCGTCCAGTGCATTTGCCGCAAGACCGTAAACGGTTTCCGTCGGCATGCCTACCAAGCCGCCTTCTTTGATAATTTTTGCAGCGGCTTCCACCGAACCGCTTTTTGCAGCATCCAATAAAATTGTCTTCATAATCATTCTCCCGAATCTATTTCTTCTTTTGCCGAACGTTTCAGCTTTTCCGCGCGATCCGCCGCAGTCAGAGCATCAATGATCTCATCGAGATTCCCATTCAGCACCGACTCCAGGCGGTACAGCGTGAGGCCGATGCGGTGATCCGTCACCCTGCCCTGCGGATAATTGTAAGTGCGGATCCGTTCTGAACGATCCCCTGTACCGACCTGGGAGCGGCGCTCCGCAGCCACTTTGTCATCCTGTTCCTTTTGTTTCTGCTCATACAGACGGCTTCGCAGGATCTTTAGCGCCCGGTCTTTATTTTTATACTGGCTTCGCTCGTCCTGACACTCCACCACCATGCCGGTCGGCAGATAAGTGACACGGATGGCGGAGGAAGTCTTGTTGATATGCTGCCCGCCGGCCCCGCTGGAACGAAACGTGTCGATTCTCAGGTCTTTCGGGTTCAGCTGCAGCTCCACCTCTCCAACCTCCGGCAGCACGGCGACGGTAGCCGTAGAAGTATGAATTCGACCCTGCTGCTCCGTTTCCGGCACGCGCTGCACACGATGGACCCCGCTTTCATATTTCAAACGGGAATAAGCACCCTCGCCGGCAATCATGAAGCTGATTTCTTTCATGCCGCCGAGCTCGGTCTCGTTTGCATTCAGGATTTCCGTTTCCCATCCCTTCGACTGCGCATACATGCTGTACATGCGGAACAGAACGCCCGAAAACAAGGCGGCTTCCTCGCCGCCCGCTCCGCCGCGGATTTCAACAATGACGTTTTTTTCGTCATTGGGATCGCGCGGCAGCAAAAGGAATTTAAGCTCTTTGGCAATCCGTTCCCGGTCGGCCCGTTTTCTGTTGATTTCCTCTTCTGCTAAGCAGTGCATCTCCCGGTCCGATTCTTCTTCCAAAATCTGTCTGGCACCGTTTTCTTCTTCTTCCGCTTTTCGGTATTCCCTGTATTTTCCGACAATCGGTTCGATCGAATGGACTTCTTTCAGAAGCTTTTTCGATTGTTCCGGATCACAGGCAACTTTTGCATCGCAAAGTTTTTGATTCAGTTCCTCATATCTTTTTTCAAAGACTGCAAGATTTTCAAACATTCTCTAAGTTCTCCTTCATTATGATCAAAAAGCAAAAACGAAGGAGGCTATAATTCATCCTGGCTGGTCTTTCGAATGATTTTCTTGATATTTTTCTCGCATTTCAGACGCGGAACCATGACTTCATGGCCGCATTTCTGACAGCGTATTTTAAAATCCATGCCGGAGCGCAATACCAAAAAGGTATTTCCCCCGCATGGATGCGGTTTCTTCATTTGAAGCACATCTCCCGGACGCACATCCACCAAAGACGCCCCCTCTTCTCTTCAGAATCAAAAGATACAAAGAATAGTATAGACCAAAATTTTGGAAACAGCAAGATACGGATCGCTTTTTTCATGCACTTGCGATCCGTTCTTCTCCGTTTTATAATAAAATCATTCTGAACGACAAAAGCTGGGATTAAAAATGGGAACCAAAGAACAGATTCTGAACCGCCTGCGCGAAAACGGCGGATTTGTCTCCGGGGAAGAACTCAGCGGGCAATTGCGCATTTCCCGCACGGCGGTGTGGAAAGACATCCATTCCCTGCGGGAGGAAGGTTATGAAATCGAATCCGCCACCAACCGCGGCTATCGGCTGAAAAGCTGCCCGGATCGGTACTCCGCGGTCGAAATCAGTGCCGGTCTGGAAACCGAATTTTTGGGCAGGCATATTTTTTGTTATGAGAGTATCGATTCCACCAACGAAGAAGCGAAGCGGCAGGCGCTTGCCGGGGCGCCGAACGGTAGCCTGTTCATTGCGGAACAGCAGACAGGCGGCAAAGGCCGCTTAGGCCGCAGCTGGCTGTCCCCCGCAGGATGTGGGCTGTGGTTTTCCGTACTGCTCCGGCCCGGTATCCTTCCGCTGCAGGTTACCATCACGACCCTGCTCGCCGGCCTTGCCGTCTGCCGCGCCGTCCGCAGTTTATCCGGCTGCGACGCGAAAATCAAATGGCCGAACGATATTGTCATCGGCAGTAAAAAAGTCTGCGGAATTCTAACGGAAATGACGGCGGAAGTCGACCGGATCGAATCCGTCGTGGTGGGCATCGGCGTCAATGTAAACAATGCCGCGTTTCCGGAAACCATCCGCGGCAAGGCCACTTCCATTCGCATGGAAAACGGGAAATCGCTGCGCCGCATCACTCTTTTGCAGGAAATTCTGATCCAGTTTGAGACCCTTTTAAAGCAATACACGGAACCCGACCCGACCTTTTGGGAAGAATACCGAAAGCTCTGCGTTTCGCTCGGCCGGAAGGTGGAATTCACCCGGCGGGGAACCCGGGTCTGCGGGACCGCGGTAGACGTCTCCCCGCAGGGCGAACTGATTGTCAAATTGCCGGAGGGAAATGTGGAAGCCGTCACTGCAGGCGAAGTCAGCGTGCAGGGAATCTACGGGCAGGAATAAGGCACCGTCCACGCTTTTCTTCCGACTTGGAGAATCCTCCAAAGGCTTGGAAAGAAGGAGGGATGATCCTTGCAAAATTTACAGCGGCAGCCAGGAAAGAAACAAGGATGAATGTAAATAAGAAAATGGTAGAAAAAGAGCGCACCCAACGAGCGAAAAGCACCGGGTGCGCTTAAAAATATGTTTTACTTTTTCTTTTTATAACCGTCCTTCAGGGAAACGGAGCGGTTAAACACCGGATGTCCCGGGCGGCTGTCGCGGCTGTCCACGCAGAAATAACCCTGCCGCAAAAATTGAAACGAGGCGGGCGCTTCCGCTTCCGCAAGCCATGGTTCTACCTTACAGCCGGTGATGACTTTGAGTGAATCGGGATTCAGCTCTTTCATAAAGTCCCCGGCTTCCGGTTCCGGCACGGTGAATAGGCTGCCATAGAGGCGGATCTCCGCATCTTTCGCGGTGCTTGCATCTACCCAGTGAATTGTGCTTTTCACTTTTCGTCCATCCGGCGTATTGCCGCCGCGCGTCGCCGGATCATACTCTGCATAAACGGCGGTCACGCTGCCGTTTGCATCTTTTTCACAGCCAGTGCATTTCACGACATATGCGGTTTTAAGGCGAACTTCGTTTCCCGGGAAAAGCCTGAAATATTTTCTTTCGGGCACCTCCATAAAATCTTCCCGCTCAATCCAGAGTTCCCGCGAAAAGCTGACCGGCCGGGTTCCGGCCTCCGGCTGTTCGGGGTTGTTTTCCACCTCGAATTTTTCCGTTTTTCCTTCCGGGTAATTGGTCAGGATGAGCCTGACCGGGTTCAGCACCGCCATAGCGCGGGGGGCGTTCCGGTTCAGATCCTCGCGCAGGCAGTGCTCCAAAAAGCTGTACTCCACCGTGGAATTGACCTTTGCAACCCCGATGCGCTCGCAGAAATTGCGGATGGAAGCCGGGGTATAGCCCCTGCGTCTCAGTCCGCAGAGGGTCGGCATGCGCGGATCATCCCAGCCGGTTACACAGCCATTTTCGACCAACTGCCGCAGCTTGCGCTTGCTCAGAACGGTATTGTTGATGCCGAGGCGCGCAAACTCGATCTGGCGCGGCTTTGCAGGCAGATCAATATGTTCAATCACCCAGTCGTACAGCGGGCGGTGATCCTCGAATTCCAGCGAACAGAGCGAATGGGTTACCCCTTCAATCGCGTCTTCGATCGGATGCGCAAAATCATACATCGGATAGATGCACCACTCGTTTTTCGTGCGGTGGTGCGCCGTATGGTTGATGCGGTAAAGGACAGGGTCGCGCAGATTAAAATTGCCGGAGGCAAGGTCGATTTTGGCGCGGAGCGTCATCCTTCCGTCCTCGAATTCACCGGCCCTCATGCGCCGGAATAAATCCAAGCTTTCTTCTGCCGGACGGTCACGGTACGGGCTGCGGGCCGGATGCGTCAGGTCGCCGCGGTAATCCCGGAACTGTTCTTGCGTCAGCTCACAGATATAAGCAAAACCCTCACGGATCAGCTTTTCCGCCAGCTCATACATCTTTGGAAAATAGTCGGAGGCATAATAAAAGCGGTCGTCCCAGGAAAAGCCAAGCCACTTGATATCCCTTTGAATGGCTTCGACATACTCTTCATTCTCTTTGGCCGGGTTGGTATCATCCATGCGCAGATTGCACAGACCGCCGAACTTTTCCGCCGTTCCAAAGTCGATGCAGATTGCCTTTGCATGACCGATGTGAAGGTAGCCGTTCGGTTCGGGAGGAAATCTGGTGTGTACCGTTTTGCCCTCAAAACGCCCGCCAGGTGCGAGGTCTTCTTGAATGAAGGTATGGATAAAATTACCAGTTCCCTCATTTTCCTCTTCGCGTTTGATTTCTCCCCTCATGATGCCGACTCCTTCTTCAGTTTTTCCAGTCCTGCCTCCAAGCGGCGCAGCGACTCTTCTTTGCCGAGGAAGCACAGGATTTCAATGGCCCCGCCGGGTGTCACTTTTTGGCCGGCCGCCGCAATGCGCACAGGCCACAGCAACATGCCGTTTTTTACTCCAAGCCGCTGTGCAAGACCGATCAGTGCGCCGTGAATGGCTTCCGGCGACCAGTCTTGCAGCGATTTCAGCACCTCAAGAGCGACCTTTAGCATCTCCGCTGAATTTTCAAGATTGGTCTTGCTCTTTTTATTCACAAAATAGTCCGCCGGATACTCCGGCAGCTCTTTTAGAAACTCAATCATTTCCGGAATTTCGCTGAATTTATTTACACGGGGCTGCAGGACACCCGCCAGCACATCCCAGCGGCGGTCTCCCTGTGGAAACACCTGCCTGAAAGGAGGCATTGCATACCTCAAAAATTCTTCCTGAGGCATTGCGCGGATGATTTCTCCATTGAACCAAAGAAGCTTGTCATAATCAAAAACAGCCGGCGACTTACTGATTCCGTCAATTGAAAAATTTTGGGCCAGCTCGTCCAGCGTAAACAGCTCCCGGTTATCTTTCGGGCACCAGCCGAGCAAAGCTATGTAGTTTACGATTGCCCGTGGCAAATATCCTTCTTTTACCAGATCGTAAAATCCGGTCGAACCGTGCCGTTTGGAAAGCTTCGAAACGCTTCCGTCCGGGTTCTTGCCCATAATTAACGGCAGATGCACATAGGTTGGCACCTCCCAGCCAAACGCGTCATACAACAGGTTGTATTTCGGCGTAGAGGACAGATATTCGCTCCCCCGCACGACATGGGTAATCTTCATCAGATGATCATCGATGACGTTCGCAAAATTGTAAGTCGGGTATCCGTCGGACTTCAGCAAGACCTGATCTTCCAGCTCTTTATTCTCAACGGTGATAGAACCGTAGACTACATCCTGAAACGTAGTGGAACCCTCAATCGGCATTTTCTGCCGGATAACATACGGTTTTCCCTCCGCCAGCAGCCGCTCCACTTCCTCTTTAGGAAGGTTTCGGCAATGCCGGTCATATCCGCCGCCGTCCTCTTTTTTAGTGGCGTGAAGGGACTCCAGCCGCTCCTTGGTGCAGAAACAGCGATAGGCTTTCCCTTCTGAAACCAGCTGCTCCGCATAGCTGCGGTACATCTCTTTTCGCTCACTCTGCACATAAGGCCCGTACGGGCCGCCGACATCCGGTCCCTCATCGTGTTTTAAACCCACCAGATCAAGCGTCTTGTAGATGACATCCAGCGCACCTTCCACATACCGCTCACGGTCCGTATCTTCAATGCGCAGAATGAAATCTCCCCCGTTTGACTTTGCAATTAAATATTCAAACAGCGCCGTTCTCAGATTGCCGACATGCATGCTGCCGGTTGGACTGGGAGCAAACCTTGTTCTAACTCTTCTCTGCATGGAACCATACCCTCCCGCCATATTCACTACAAAATGACTCTGATTGTAGATTATACCAAATTTCGGGTAGATAATCAATGAACACTCTTTCCTTTTTGCAGGAAAGCAAGGTATTCTTCCAGACATAAGTTATTTTTTTTCATCGCTTCCGCATTTTTTACGCCCACATAGCGGTAATGCCATGGTTCATATTTAATTTTTGTAATTTCCTGTTTATCCTTTGGATAACGAAGAATAAAACCATATTCCTGCGCATGTTCCTCCAGCCAGTGGGATGCCGGGGTCGTATCAAAATCGTCCCGAACCCCGTTGAGGTCCATCGCCAAACCGGTGCTGTGTTCGCTATATCCCGGGCGTGCGACAGATTTTTCCGCATAGGTTTCCGCCTCTTGCGGTGAAGAACAAGAATCGGAAGCGCTGGAAACTTCTTCATGAAACAGCTTTTCCTGCTTTTCACTGCTGCGGTATGCAGAAGAAATCCAAATAGAAATCCCATCTGACGCGGCGGCGGTATCCATTTTCTTATAGGCTTCTGCCGCACGCCTGTTGATCTGCACGCCATACATCGAAACCAGATCCGGCTGGTAGTCGTCCGGCAGCTTATGGTCATAATTGACCAAAATCAGATCTTGATCTGTCACGGTGGCGGTCACTGGGGAAAACGGCTTTCCGGAAGACGATGCGGGCCGCGACGTGGAAACTGCAGAAGAAGCGGCGCTCTCGCCTGATGTATCTTCTTTGTTGTCACGGTAGGAAGAAACCTCCAGAAACGTGATGAAGCAAGCTGCAAACAAGACTGAAAACGCTATAACTCCTACCAGAATGAAAAAAAAATGTCCTGATTTTTTTCCGTGTTTTCCCATCCTAATTCCCTCCTAAAGATTTAGGATTAGTATGGGAAAATTGCAGAAAAAAATTCATTGTTTCATTCGTTTGGATATCAACCCAGCCGCACCGCCGTGCCGGAAGCGGTCACCATCAGCATGCCATTGCTGGGGCCCAGAACTTCATAGTCAAGTTTCACGCCTACCACGGCGTCTGCGCCAAGCTGACCGGCACGCTGTTCCATTTCTGCAATTGCGCTTTCCCTCGCTTGAATCAGTTCTTTCTCATAGGTCCCGGAGCGCCCTCCAAAAAAATCAGAGAGACTGGCGGTAAAATCTTTGACAAAATTCACTCCGGAAATCACTTCACCAAACACAATTCCACAATATTCCAGAATTTTCTTTCCTTCGATGGAAGGGGTTGTGGTGCAAATCATTAAAATCTTCCTCCTCAGTTTTGTGGCCGAAACACCTCGATTTTCATAGGATATCATGACCAGATAGCTTCCCAGCAATGAAAAGAAGCATGTTAGCGACCTTGTTTGTTTTTGGGAGATGATGGGATGGAGCAGAGTGGAATGGAGCAGAGAGGTTATGGGACAAAACTGGTCCTTGCGGCCACGGCTTTTTCACTGGATATTTCCCAGAAATTAAGTGCCGATGAAATGAATGTTCTCGGCGCCTTTTTCAATGTTGTGGGAGATCAGCTTTCCCTCATGGCCGCTTCTGCCGTTTCCGAACCACCCTCCAGCCAGAACGGGAACAGTAAAAAGACAGCAAAACAATCATAAAGGCTCCGCCTTGCTTTTGCCTGCCGGTTCAAGCCGGTTTTTAGATATAACTTAGGGCGGCATAGATTTAACCATTTTCATGAAATGCCCCTCAAAGATTTTGACAGTTACAAGGTTACAATACCATTCTTTGCGGCTAGTGTAAATGCCTAAAGATATTGTTATCTTTCAGGTTGCATTTTTTTTAATTTTATGGTATATTAATTAAGTTTCTAGTACCCTTCCTAAGATTTTTTGTAAGACGGGCCATTAGCTCAGTTGGTTAGAGCAACCGGCTCATAACCGGTCGGTCCAAGGTTCGAGTCCTTGATGGCCCACCAAAGCAAGATTATTCGAACTTTAATCTTTTACGATGGATTGGTTCGCATTAGTCGTCAAAATTCCGCATAGCATGCGGTAAACAAATCCCCTTGTAAACTTAAATTTAGTTTGCAGGGGGATTTGCTATTGCACTGGAGATAACCGCGCTAAATCCAAACACGTTTATTTCGTAAACGGAATGCTTGTGCTTCTCCTAAATCCTTGTGCGAAAAAGCGTCGATAAAACTGAGCCATTTTGAGCTCACTGCTGAGCATACATTCATTTTCAGAGTAACAAGGTTTTAGGCAGACTTCTCCTTACATGAGCGCATTTGACAAACCTTTTGATACATTCAAGTGAAATAAGCAATAATTTTTTGTACCAATATATTGACTTATGTCCCAGATGCGGTATACTATAATTGGAATCTTATATTAGTGGCCTTTATATGAAAAGGGAAAGCACAATTAACCTAATAAAAACCACTAAACTTTCCCTCACGCCTTTGGTTTTCAACTCATTCAGCGCGCCTAGCCAAAACTTACTGCTCTCGCTCTCACCGAGCGGAAGAAAATAATGCAGGCTTTAGAAGCGAAGCCTATGAGATTGCCAAGACTTTGATTCTACCGGCGATTCCCAATTAGCCGAGTATATTATGTGTCAAAGGCAAATATTCTATTTCAAGATGCGCCCGGAATCGGAAAGACAGAAACGGCAAAACAAGTTGCTCAAATTTTGGGGCGAGAATTGTATGCCGTAAGCGAGGGATGCACTGTAAAAGAAATAGAAATTCTTACAAGGACTCCAAAAGTCAAATTTCCAGAGACTTAGAGGAGAGTTAAATAGAACAACATATTGCAATTATAAGGTCAATTTGGGGTATTGAAACAATCAGGCCACTTAAGGAATAGCTTTGCCCCGTAAAGCATAGACCGTTTTTGTCCCATGTCAGCACTTTTGCTGAACGGCGTGGTAGTATGCAATATACGGATTTGAATGTTGCCACGCCGGGAAGTCCATTTTTTGACAACATTATATATTCGACACAAGATATAACATTTCGCGGAGCGCTTCATCATTTGGAAACATTGTTTTCGTCTTTGTCCTCTTATGGAACTGACGGTTTCGTCCTTCTATGATGTTAGTCGTATGCATCATCTTCCTAATCTCAGGCGGGCCTGCGAAGAATATTGATAAAATATCCCAGTTATCCTCCCATCTTCTTATCGCTCTGGGATACTTTACGCCCCACTTTTCCTTGAAAACCTTAAAATTCTCTCAGGCTGCTTCTTTCGTTAAAGAAGTTATACCGTCTTCATATCCGCCACAAACCTTTGCTGTCTTTGTATGACACATATCTGGAGCTTGACCTGATCTGAAGGATGATGCAACGTTGTATACTACTTTGAAATATGCTGCTTTGATGGCTTCCCTGAAGCCTGTAAGTCCATCCACACAGAACAGATAAACTTTCCCTCACACCTCTGGTTTTCAACTCATTCAGCGCGCCTAGCCAAAACTTACCGCTCTCGCTCTCACCGATCCAGATGCCGATCCAGATGCCGGGCCGGTGCAGGCAGCGGAATAGGCTGTTCATATACATTCAGAACATAGAACGTCTTGACGCTGGACACGCCCTCCATCATACTGAGCTGCCCATGATCTTTCTGCAATTCTTCCGGAGAAGCGGCAAAGATTTCAAGAAAGAAGTCAAGTTCGCCCGTTAAGTACAGACAGCGGCTGACAAATGGCAGAGCAGAGACCTGTTTAAAAAAGGTTTCATGATACCGTGAATGCTCCATTGTGATGCCGACCAGCATATGAATATTCCACCCAATTGCTTTCGGGTTCAGCTGTACTGTATAACAAGAGATGATACCGTTTTGCAATTTGTGGATTCGATCATTGACAGCCGATGTGGATAAACAAACCTGCTGACCGATTACTGCAGCTGAAGTTCGTGCATTTTTTCCAAAATGTTTAAGATTTCATAGTCAATATTGTCCATGTTGCATCCACCTTCTCACTTAATTATTTAAAAAAAGTATATGATTTGAGCGATGAATTGTCAAGGACATATTGGCAAAATTTGGAGGTCGGCCGCCTATTAATTGAGCGGCCGACCTCTTATATCACTGTACGCACCGTTCGGTACACGGCGGTTCAATCGAATAAGCGAAATTTGCAAAGTTGCTCGTACTGTGCCGGAAAGCCATAATATCCAAATCGTGCGAGCTTTTTGTCTGTAATGGAACGCCGTAAGACCGGGTTCCGGCAATGCGCCAGTAACCCAGCCGAGAATTTCCTGTTACCGAGCACGCAGTGGACTTTCACTGCCGAGTTATCGCCTATGCCGGGTTCACTTATAATAAAAGTGGTCCACAATTTGTTGAACCTTTTGTGGACCACTTCTATATTAAGTTACAGCATTACAACATTTTTTCAGGATTGGTATAAGCTATATTCAAAGCCTCTGAGACGCCGGCAAAGGTGCATTTTCCATTATAGCAGTTTAAGCCGCTCATCAGCCCGGAATCTTCTTTCAACGCGTGTTCAAGACCTTTTGTTGCAATTCTAAGGCCGTATGGAACCGTGGCATTGGCCAGTGCCAGCGTGGAAGTGCGGGGCACAGCTCCCGGCATGTTGGCAACACAATAATGGACAATTCCATCCACGATAAAAACCGGATCGTCATGAGTAGTGGCATGGGAGGTTTCAAAGCATCCGCCTTGGTCAATGGCAACATCAACCAGCACAGCGCCGGGCTTCATGATCTTCAAATCTTCCTTGCGGACCAATTTTGGTGTTGACCTGCCTGGCAGCAGAACCGCGCCGATTACAACATCGGCTTTTGAGATTGCCGCCAGGATATTGGGACGAGTACTGTACAATGTCGTAATTTTGCCAAAGAAAATATCATCCAAATAGGCAAGACGTTTGGCACTGACATCAAGCACGGTTACATTGGCACCCATGCCGACAGCCATTTTGCAAGCATTTGTACCAACACCGCCGCCGCCAAGGATCACAATATTTCCACGCTCAACACCCGGAACGCCAGCTAACAGTGTACCTCTGCCTCCGTAAGTTTTTTCTATGTATTTGGCACCCTGCTGTACAGACAGACGGCCTGCGATTTCACTCATGGGGAGCAAACAAGGTAGGCTACCGTTGGCGTCAAAAATAGTTTCAAAAGCTACAGCTTTCACTTTTGCATTCAGCATAGCCTCCGTCAACGGGCGGTCTGCGGCCAGATGTAAATATGTGTAAATGATTTGGCCTTCCCTAAAATACTGATATTCGCTTTTGATCGGTTCCTTAACCTTGTAGATCATATCGGCTTTTGCCCAGACATCTGCAGCCTTGGTCAGGATTTTCGCGCCCGCAGCCTGGTATTCTTTGTCAGTAAAACCAGAGCCTAGACCCGCGCCTGCTTCCACAAAAACAGTGTGACCTGCATCATAAAATGCCTTAACGCCGTCAGGCGTCAAACCAACACGAAATTCATTGTTCTTAATTTCTTTTGGCAAACCGATAATCATTAGAAAATCCCCCTTATTAAAATAAATTATAAAATGCTTTTAGAAAGCATTAGAAAACAATTTTGTGATTCATTGCGGATCGGCGTTTGAATTCATGTTACTGCTTTTCTTTTCCCAATGCCGCTTTTTGACATCTGCTGATAAATTAGCTGTGTGCGGGAACACAACTTTTGAGCGATTTATTTGAAAAATATTCTTTCGTAAGCTTGATAACAACGCTGGAAAGGCCCAGTAGTGCAATGAGGTTAGGAATTGCCATAAGGCCGTTGAACGTGTCAGAAATATCCCATGCCAGACTGAGATCCATCGTAGCACCCATAAATGCCATAATAACGTAAATCACCTGATAGACACGGATAGATTTGTTCCCGAAGAGGTACTCGCAGCAGCGAGCCCCATAGAGTGCCCAACCGACAATTGTGGAGGTCGCGAACAGGATTAAACATAGCGCGATGATAACGCTTGCAGCCCGATTACCCAATATGCTTGCAAATGCTGTAGCTGTCAGATTACTCCCGACCGAGCTGCCCCATTTGATCGACCAAACTGTCGTGCCAGAGGCGTCAGCGGAAACGCACGACGAAAGGACTGCTAGGGAAGTGAGAGTACAGATAACAATGGTATCGAAAAAAACCTCAAATATGCCGTAGATGCCTTGCTTGACCGGATTAGTCTCGCTTGTCGCTGCATGGGCGATTGGCGCGGTACCGAGGCCCGCCTCATTTGAGAAAATCCCGCGCCCAATGCCGGATTTCATGGTTCGGACTATTGTAATCCCGAATGTGCCGCCCAGAACGCCCGATGGTGTAAACGCACCCTTAAAAATGGCGGTAAAAACGATGCCGAGGTTTCTGCTGTTTCCAATAATGACCACTAATGCGCAAATGATATAAATGACCGCCATCCCTGGCACTAATTTTTCCGTAAATGCGCCAATACGCTTAACACCGCCGATAATTACCAGCGCCACTATGGCTGCGAGCATGATACCAACAATCATGCTGATGATACCGGAGGAAGCTTTTGCATTTTCGTCGAAGCTTTGGATGGCGGTATTTATGGAGGTGGCGATCGTGTTGCTCTGTGTGATATCTCCAGTACCAATGGCTGCAATAGAACCGAATATCGAGAATAGCACCGCCAGCCATTTCCAATTTTTTCCAAGGCCGTTGGTTATGTAGTACATGGGTCCTCCGACCCAGTCGCCTTTTTTGTTTCTTTCTCGGTATTTAACAGCAAGCGTTACCTCAGAGTATTTGGTAACCATACCGACAAATGCGGAGATCCACATCCAAAATACCGCGCCCGGACCGCCCAAAGCAATTGCACCCGTAACCCCGGCGATATTGCCCGTGCCTACGGTTGAGGCCAGCGCGGTAGTAACTGCCTGAAGCGGTGTGACCGCACCCTCTTGGGCCTCCTGCTTTTTAAATATCTTGCCGACAGTGTTGCGCATGACATAGCCGAACTTTGTGCACTGAATAAAGCCTGTACGAATACTTAAGTACAGCCCTGTCCCTAATAGAAGAATAATCATAGGAATTCCCCAGACCAAGCCATTTAACCATGTGTTCGCGGATGTAATCGTTTCAATAAAAGATGTCATATTATTCTCCTTCTCACATCCAACTATTTGCAAAATACTTAAATATATTTTGAAACATAACTTATTTTTAATTGTATTGTACAACAAGAAAGCACTGATTGATTACTAGATACGGCTATTTCCACAAATAACAGTTAATATTATTGAATATTATGTTAATAACAGTAAATTTTCCAGTAAATTCCTAATAAGGGGAAGCGAAGAAGCATTCATTTATGTATGCGATGAGAAGAGAGTGAAAATTATACAGGCAAAGGCGTGTTCCGATCACGTTCATATGTTGCTAAGTATCCCACCAAAATATAGCATTTCAAGTTTTATGGGATTTTTAAAAGGGAAAAATAGACCTCTTTCCGTTTCATGGCATAAAAACGAACAGCCTGAAGGCCGTCCCAAGGAATATTTAAAACGTATTTTTTAAACGAATATTGACAAATTTTGTAAATTCATTATAGTATATAAAGACCTCAACAAAGGAGGAAAGTATATGTGGTATAATTGTTATTGCCGTTGCTGCCGCCCATGGCGCTGCGGATGGACCATATCCACGATTCCTGTTCACCGGCTCCGAGGCCAGATCCCCTGACCCCTTTCCCGGCTTCCTTTTGGTCCACCAAAGAAAATCCGCATGAGACAGCCAAAGATGGTTGTTTCATGCGGATTTTCCTTTTACTAATTTCATATTAAAACATGGAAAGGCCCCGCCCATCCCAGGCGGGGCCTAAAGCTGAGAGAATCGCCCTATATCAAGCTAATCCATGTTTGACTCGGTCTCTCTCCTCTGCCCGCTTTGCATCGTTCCAGCGATCCATTGTGCCGACCAGATAACCGGTAATGCGGCGGATACGATCAAATTTAACGGGCTCCAGTTCATAGGTCAGGTTGGCATAATCCCCATCAATTTCAATTTTCAGAGATTTTAACGTGCGGTTTGGGTTCTTGTCCAACACATATTGAACATACCTGCCAATTTCACGCTTTTCCAAATTTGCACCGATTACCGTAATATTATCATTCATGATATAGGCCTCCTTCGTTTTTATAAGATACGCTATATTGTGATAATAGTCAATAGCAAATACATGATATTGTAATAAATCAAAGGTACAGGCCGAAAGTCAAGGTGTAATCATTATTTCTTCCAGCCGGGGGGAGTCAAAATATTGGTTCTTCCAAGCAAATAATCTGTTGATACACGAAAATAATCTGCTATCCGACAAAGCATTTTCAAGCTTGGCTCACTGACTCCTTTTTCCCATTTATTATATCTGGTGCGCTCAACACCGAGCCTTTTAGAAAGTTCTTCCTGTGTAAACCCCCTTAAAATTCTCAATAATCTGAGCCTCTTGCCAATCATAAAAACTGCCACCTTTCATCATCCCGCTTTGTTTTTTGATGATGAATATTGTAGTGGTACCCATCGCATACCGCAATCATTTATCGCCTTCGTGGCACCTTAAAACTTGCAAATGCCGATGTTCCAGCTTGCAAAGGCGTTACATCTCTGCGGCTGATGCGTAAATACAACTTATTTGTTCTAATGCGACGGCCAAGGAAAGCCAGCGTAATTTCATGATTTCCTATGAGAGGGTCCTTTCTGACCTGTCTATTCTATGGGGAGCAGTTCATGAAACACCTGACCTTTTCCATTTCGATCAAGGAATGAAAGAATCATTAGAATTGAATTTCCATTAAAAATTTGTTATAGTTTAAGGGTAAACATATATTGCCATTTCAGGAAGATAAAACGGCTGGATTCAAGATGCGAAGTCTGCGGCTTAAAAAACAGAATAAAAGAAACTGCTCTTCCAACTTTCAGCCAGAAAGAACAGTTCACAAAAAATTTTCCGAAGGAACCATCCAAAAGATATTATAAAATCTTGGCAGACACTGTCAAGGGAAAGAGGGAACAACGTTTATGAAAAAGCTCGGTATGATCGCGGTCGCTCTGGCATTTATTATCGGGATATGCCGTCTTCCAAAAGTATTTGCCAGTTCTACGCCTTATGTTCAGAGTGACACTACTATTTCCTTTCCACTGCCCCGAGGAAACACCTATCAAGTGAAATTTACCGTTCATGGCACCCACGCAGATCCACATATTGCGGCGGGCAACGGAAGTGTCATTCAGATCATAAATACAAAAAAATCGAGGGATTCAAACGGAAACGACGTCTATTATTTTAAAGTGAAAGCGATTGGCGCACCCGAAACGACTTCAGCGATCTACACAACTTTACCTGGGCAGAAACCGGTAGGACATTTTACGATTAAAGTGATCCAGACCTATTCCCCAAAGATGTATAAAGTCGGCTCGGAAATTCCAGCCGGTGAATATGTGCTGCTATCGACCAGCCCTTATGGTTCCTATTTTGAAATCACGAAAGATTCCAGTGGATCCTTAGATTCCCTTCTTGCAAATGATATCTTTTGCGGCAGATCGATTGTGACGGTAGAAAGCGGCCAATATTTTAACGTATCAGATGCAACGATTTATAAAATCGACGATGCTCCGGCCATCAGCCAATCTGCAAAGGAACTTTCAGACGGCATGTATCGTGTAGGAATTGATATTCCAGCCGGTGAATTTACGCTTCTTCCAGCCAATTCCATAGGCGGATATTACGAACTTGACAAAGACAGCAAACATGTTTCTGACAGTATCATTGGCAACGGAGAAGTGAAAAACCAACAATATCTTACTTTGAAGAAGGGACAGTATTTGACCCTGAAAGGCGCAAAAATCGAACTGAAATAAAATAGTCCCATCGGTTCCAGATGGAGCGGCAACCGAATAGACCGATTTTTGTTTTTCTCACGGTTTTGTAAACACGAGTCCCGCCGAAAGACGGCGGGACTCTCTATTATTCATCCGGTTTTTCCGGCTTTGGAATTCTTTTTTCGATGTTTTTTAACTCGGCATAAAGAATTGCCTGATTTTTTGCGATTGTGTTGAGGTTTTCATTCATCCAGTCGAGTTCTTGCTTCAGTTCTTTATTCATTTCTTGATTCCTCCGATAAAAATATGTGCCACAGAAGCGGCCTAGTATAATATATCGGGCGGAAGCCGTACCGAATGAAACAAAGAAAACCAGATTGCGTATCATGAAGGCGCTTCTTCGGTTAAGAGAGCATTGCCGACTGTTTTTTAAGTTACATAACCAACCATACGAAAGGCTGGTCAGCCCCGCGAGGCTTCCCCACAGCGGCGAAAACGAAAAAGGAAATATAACCGTCACGCTTTTCCCAACTTTCAGGCGGGTCACTGCTTCAGCGGTAGAAAGTTTCCGCAAAGATAGCCACTCATCACACAAAGGGATCTCATGCTGTGCAAAGTTCTTTCTTACTATCCAAATCTTTCCTTTTCAGTTTACGCTTAATTAAAATCCAATGCAAGCTAAAAAATTTCTGCGGCCGTAACTCTGTATAACCAAATATTCTGAAATAATATATTAAGGGCCTGCACCAAAGATCGGTGCAGGCTCTTAAACAATTCCGGCTACCCAACATTGCACAATTTTCCGCTAAAAAACTGTGACAATGCCGAGTCGCTGTGCAGATTTTCCGGGTTCTCTCGCATACACACCGGCCTGTCCGGATGTGATCGCCTTGATTTTATAAAAATAACTGCCGCCGGAATGCACTGTGGAAACAGACTGAATAATCGCTCCATTCCCGGTTAAAAAATACAGAACTGTTTTTCCAGAAGCCGGGGTAAATTTGTAGACGTAGGTTTTTCCCGCCTTCATGGAAAAACGATAGGGTGTATCCGACTGGATTCCCACTAGGGGTTGACCGGAAGAAGTTCCCGTCGCCGTAAAAGAAGCGGTGGCGCCAGTTGCATCCGTCGTCGTGATAATCGCCCGACCTTGTCCGGCATTGGTAATGCGGAAAAAATATCCATCCGAAGTTTTGCCATCGTAAGCAACCGTCACAGCGGAAGAGTTGGAAGAAACTGCAGTCGGACGCACTGAAGAAGTGGAATATACTTTGTAAATATAAGTGCTGTTGGCACCGAACTGATAAGGCAGCGTGGTGTCACACCGCAACGTCTTGCTTCCACCACTGGACGGATTATTGCTTTCCGACGGAGTGGACTGATTGCTTGTTCCGGAGGCCGCCGCAGTAAACGATACACTGGTTCCATTTCCTGCTGTCGTTGTGATAACCGCCTGGCCAAATCCATGTCTGGTCAGCCTGAACAGGTAGCCGTTCGACAGCCTCTGGGCATAGGAAACACTGACTGCCGCAGGGTTGGAGGAAGAAGCCGTAGGAGTAATGGTATCATTCGTAGTGATTTTGTAGTAATAGGTTTGATTGCTGCCAAAGGTGTAGGTCCCGGTTGTGTCACAGGTAAAGACCTGCTCAGATGGCTGCTCCGGGAAGGGCACAGGAGTCTCCTGCTCTTTTTCAGTGCCGGAATAATCGTAGAAGCTGTAATCTACGTCACAAGCGCCGGAAACGCCTGATACTGAACGCTGGCCATACTGCCACATCGTATAAGGTTTAAAATCCGTCATGGTCGTATCGTGAGCGATCCAGGTGTCGTATTGCGACACCAGCGGGCTGGTCAAATGGGCCTTATAAAAATTATAATAACTGTAAACCACTGTTTTATAGCCGGCCGCCTGCATCTTGCCGCAAAAAGCCTGCACAATTTGTCCAAGCGTATTGCTGGAAAGCCCAAATTGGGATTTGTCTTCCACATCATACGCAACCGGATAATCCAGTTGCCTGCCGTTGAGAATATGTAAGCATAATGTCGCCTCATTTTGCGCCATGGCAACGCTGGTGGCATAACTGTAGTGATAAGCGCCGACTTTAATTCCATTAGCCCTTGCATTGCTGTAGTTTGTGGCAAAATAGGGGTCCGTCTGGGACGACCAGCTTTCTCCGCCAAATCCTGTCCGAATCATGGCGAAGTCAATACCGGAACTTTTAACGGCAGCCCAGTTAATCGTTCCCTGATATTTGGAAACGTCTATTCCCTTGTAGGCGACATTGATCACACAGGAAGAACTGTAACTCCCGGATTTAGCCGTTACAATCGTCTGTCCAATTTTATTTCCGGTTACAGTGCCCTCTCCATCCACAGTCGCGACAGAACTGTCAGCCGAAGACCACACGGCGGAAAGATCAGCCGAAGAGTTAAAGTAAGCCGTCAGCTTAAAGGTCTTCCCGACTCCCACCCCGACCGAAGATGTATTGAGATGAAACGCACCGGAACTACTATCCGCCGCTAAGGCTGGGAACGACAGACTTATCATCCCGCACACCATCAGAATCAGAGCAAGAATTCTTTTTTTCAACACTGTTCCTCCATTTCTTTCTGGTCACATTTTTGAAGTTTTTTCTTCAAAAACCATTTTTATAGCGAATTATCACATAATATTTATTATATTTTTTTACCAGCAAACTGTCAAGCAAAGATCACAAAAAGTGGCTTCCTATTTATTCCATTCCATTTTTTCCCGACCGGAGCAGTCCCCCCTTTTCATATTTATTTTCCATATTTTATTCGGATAGCTTGAACTTCCGGAAGCGTGTATGATATAATATTAACAATTAAAGCTATAAAAGCAATTCGAAGCGGAACAATGATTTGGAGGGAAATCAACAAATATGTCTGTCAAATTGATAACAGCAAAGGAAGCAGCCGCTCTGATTCCGAATGGCGTAAACTTTGCAACCAATGGTTTTATGGGTACCACCTTTGCAGAGGAAATTGCCATGGAAATGGAAAACCGGTTTCTTAAAACCGGGGAGCCAAAGGATTTAACCCTGATTTTTTGCGCTGCCCAGGGTGACAATGACAAACGCGGCCTTCAGCACCTGGCCCATGAAGGGCTAATTCGGCGTATGATCGGCGCACATTACGGTATGGCACGTAAAATCGGCGATCTTGCCGTTAACAATAAGGTAATCGCCTATGATTTTCCACAGGGCGTCATGTGCCACCTACTCCGTACCACAGCGGCACATCAGCCTGGCGAACTGACCCGTGTCGGTCTTGGTACATTCGTCGACCCACGGGTCTCAGGCGGAAAAATTAATGAAAAGGCCCAAAAAGAAGAAGATCTGGTCCAACTAGTCAACATCAACGGCGAAGATTTTCTTTTTTTTAAGAGTATTCCGATCAATTACGCGATCATTGGCGGAACCTATGCCGATGAAAAGGGAAATATCTCTTTCGAGCGCGAGGGTTCCAAAGCGGAAGCCCTCGCGATGGCAGAGGCCTGCAAAAACTCCGGCGGCATCGTCATTGCCCAAGTTCAGCGTGTTGTCAAAGCCGGTTCTCTGGACCCGCAGAAAGTTGAAGTTCCGGGCATCTTGGTTGATTACGTCGTTACTGCAAGCGATATAAAATACTGCATGCAAAACTTTGGAACCGATTACAATCCCGGGTTTTCCGGTGAACACCGAATGGGATTGGCGGAATTTACCCCCGCTGCGCTGAACAATAAAAAAGTTATCGCACGCCGCGCCGCCATGGAACTGGAAGACAACAGCACCGTAAATCTCGGAATCGGCGTTCCGGAATTCATCGCATCCGTGGCGGTAGAAGAAGGAATCAGCGACAAATTCACCTTGACCGTGGAAGACGGGCCGATTGGTGGAAGCCCGCAAAGCGGATTGGACTTTGGGGAAAGCCTGAACCCCGAATGTATTATGGCAATGCCCTCTATGTTTGACTTTTATGACGGCGGCGGACTGGATCAAACATTTGTCGGCTTTGCCCAGGGTGACAACGAGGGCAATGTCAATGTCTCCATGTTTAATGGAAGACTTCCCGGATGCGGAGGGTTTATCGATATTACCCAAAATGCAAAAAAGCTGTATTTCTGCGGAACCTTCTCCACAGGTGGCCTGAAAACCGAAATTGGGGATGGAAAACTGAAAATTGTGACGGAAGGCAAGATTAAAAAATTCTGCAAGCAGGTTGAACAAATCACCTTCAGCGCAAAAACAGCCATTGCAAACAATCAGCCCGTCATGTACATAACAGAACGCGCCGTTTTCCGTTTGACGAAAAAAGGTTTGCTGCTTTGCGAAGCTGCGCCAGGCATTGACGTGGAAAAAGATATCATGGCACTGATGCCGGTGCGCCCTCAAATGGCACCCGATTTTCATTTGATGGACGAGCGGATTTTTAAAGATGAAAAAATGGGACTTAAATAAAAAATCAGCACAGTTTTGGTTTAAAGTTCAAATTGAAAAGAGCCCCCAGAAATGCGATAAAAGTTTTCTGAGGACTCTTGTTGAGAACTTTTTTCATAAACAGAGAATTTTCTCTTTACTGACATAGTGCCTTGAAAGGTCCCACGGCAGCCACGAAACCCAGCAAAAAAAGGCAGGCACATCATTGTGCCTGCCTTTTTCAAAAAAATCATTGACCTCCATGTCGCAAACTGCAACATGAAGGCCAAAATTAATATTACTTGCTGTAGTCGTAAAAGCCTTTTCCGGTCTTTCTGCCCAGCAGGCCGCCGCGTACCATTTTCTTCAGCAGCGGGTGCGGACGGTATTTCGGGTCTCCCGTCTCACTTTGCAGGACCTCCATAACCGCAAGGACAATATCCAAGCCAATCAGATCGCCCAAAGCAAGAGGACCCATTGGATGATTTGCACCCAGTTTCATGGCTGTATCGATATCTTCTGCGCTGGCCGTGCCATCCGCATAAATTCCGATCGCTTCATTGATCATCGGGACCAGGATACGGTTGACTACAAACCCGGCCGCTTCTTTGACCTGCACCGGCGTTTTGCCGATTTCAGTTGCAATCGCCTTGATTTTCTGCACTGTAGAATCAGGGGTGGTGATGCCGGCGATGACTTCTACCAGCTTCATGACAGGAGCCGGATTAAAGAAATGCATCCCGCAAACAGGTCGATCAAGGCCGCTGGAAATCTCAGTGATGGAAAGAGAAGAGGTATTGGTCGCAAAGAGGCAGTCTTTTTTGCAGATACCCTGCAACTCTTTGAAAAGTGCCTTTTTCACGTCCATTTTTTCCAAAGCCGCTTCTTCAACCAGATCGCAGTCCGAGACAATCTCTTTTGTTCCGGTTGTAATTTTCGCGAGGATGGCATCCATCTTTGCCTGATCCATTTTTCCTTTGGAAACGAGCCTGCTCAGACTCTTTTCAATTTTCTTTTTGCCGGCGGCTGCAAGATCTGTATTGATATCACAGAGTTTTACAGAATAATTATCCGTCTGTGCAAATGCCTGCGCAATTCCAGACCCCATGGTGCCTGCGCCAATAACGCCAACGATCATATTATAACCCCCTTAAATTGATTTATCGTTTCTAGAATCATTCGTTTATAAAAGGATCCGGTTTTCTCTTTTCACAGAAAGCGGTCATGGCATTTTTTTGATCCTTGGTATCCAAACAATAACCAAACAACTCTGCTTCCAAAGAAACAGCCGTATCGATATCCATCTGCAAACCCATATTGACTGCTTTTTTGCACTGCCGAACCGCAATCGGCGCATTACGTACGATTTTTCCCGCCAGCTTCATGCACTCATCCATCAGCTGATCCGCCGGATACACGGCGTTAACCAAGCCGATCTTCAGCGCTTCGTCAGCCTTGATCTTCTTGCAGGTGTAAATCATTTCCTTTGCTCTGCCAACACCGACCGTGCGGGCAAGGCGCTGTGTTCCGCCAAATCCGGGCGTGATCCCAAGGCCAGCCTCCGGTTGCCCAAACACAGCGTTTTCCGACGCAATACGAATGTCGCAGCTAAGCGACAGTTCGCATCCGCCGCCGAGGGCAAAACCATTGACGGCCGCGATGACGGGGACCTGAAGCTTTTCAATTTTGCGGAATACATCATTGCCCCGCTTGCTGAATGCACGGCCCTGTTCTTTGGTCATGGTGCTCATGGCACCGATATCCGCACCGGCGACAAAAGCCTTCCGGCCCGCGCCTGTGATGATAACACAGCGGGTTTTTACCGGATCAATTGCATCAATCGCAGCTTCCAGATCATTCAGAACTTCATCATTCAGGGCATTAAGGGCCTTTTCGCGGTCGATCGTAACGATCCCGACCAAGTCCTTCTGCTCATATTTCACATACCCCATCTTCTGTGCCTTCTTTCACACATATTCGCTCAAAATAGCTTTAGCCTTCCATTTTGACAACAGTAGCAACACCCATACCGCCGCCTACGCACAGCGTGGCAAGACCAAATTCATTCTTTCTCTTCTGCATCTCATACAGCAGGGTTGTGAGGATACGGGCACCGGAGCAGCCAACCGGATGGCCGAGCGCGATGGCGCCGCCGTTGACATTCGTTTTGTCCATATCAAGTTTCAGCTCACGAACAACCTCAATGGACTGCGCCGCAAAAGCCTCGTTTGCCTCCACAAGATCCATATCGGAAACTTTCATGTTGATCTTCTTCATCAGCTTGTTGGTCGCCGCAATCGGGCCAAGGCCCATGTAAGCTGGATCCACACCGGCCCAGTCGCCGCCAACCCAAGTTGCCATCGGCTTTACGCCAAGCTCTTTCGCCTTTTCCTCCGACATCAGTACCATGGCGCAGCCGCCGTCGTCAATACCGGAAGCATTACCGGCTGTTACAGTCCCGTCCGGTTTAAAGGCAGGCCTTAACTTTTGCAGAACTTCCATCGTCTGACCGTAACGAATATCTTCATCGGTGTCGAAAGTGACGATCTTCTTCCTCTGCTTTACTTCCATTGGGACAATCTCATCCTTGAATCTTCCGGATTTGGTCGCCGCTTCAGCACGGTTCTCACTGCGCAGGGCAAACTCATCCTGCATCTGACGGGTGATCCCATACTTTTCTGCAACATTTTCCGCAGTGATACCCATGTGGTAATGATGGAAGGTGTCTTCCAAGCCATCATACAGCAGAGAGTCAATCAGTTTTCCGTCACGCATGCGGTAGCCGAATCTTGCATTCTTCAGCAAGTACGGCGTGCTGTTCATGTTTTCAATTCCGCCTGCAACAATGACATCGGCTTCACCGGCGCGGATCATGTCTGCCGCGACATTGATGCTCTTCAGTCCGGAGCCGCACATATTGTTCAGAGTGAACGCAGGAACCGAAATCGGTATCCCAGAATAGACGGACACTTGGCGGGCAATATTCTGCCCGACGCCACTCTGGTAAACGCAGCCGAGGATGACTTCATCCACTTGATCCGGCTGAATGCCGGCGCGTTTCATGCTTTCTTTCACAACCGTAGTGCCAATATCAGCTACTGGAACATTTGCCAGGGTCCCGCCGAACTTTCCGATTGCTGTGCGGCACGCGCCTGCTAAAACAATTTTCTTTGACATTAATTGTTCCTCCATTCTTTCAATCCCATAAATTATGCCGGTCTTACTGTAATCTTAAAGTCCTCCAATAGACTATGTTAAATATATCACAATATGTTTCAATTTGCAAGATGGAATATCAAATTTTAAACAAAATTTAGGAAACAAATAACAAATAGAATTCATGAATTTTGAAATTTTTGTTGCTGACACCGAAGGCACGAATTAAATTTCAGAAAGGCAGAAGGATTTCTGCTGAAAAAACGAGGCAATTGTTTCATGCGTGCCGTGGACCGAACCCTGCACCAATTCTTTTGAGCCGCCGCCTCTTCCGGAAAAGGCAGCCGATAATTCTTTCGCAAGCGGTCTGACATCATACAAACCATTTGAAACGGCATAGCGGTATCCTTCGGAATCGCTGCCGGAAAAGACCGCCGCTGCCGCCGAGCAGTGCTCTGAGAGAAGCTGGGCAAACCGGCGAAGTTCATTGGGGGTAAGGTCATCTTCAAAAGCCAGAAGATTTCCACAGTCCTGCGAAATGGAATTCACCTTTTGCTGAAAGACTTCCGACTGGAGGGCAGAAGTTCGCCGCTTCAAGTCCGCATTTTCCGTCAAAAGGCGCTTCGCAGCCTGTGCGATCTCCATTGGTTTTGCAGAAAGAAGCACAGACACGGCTGAAACATTGTTCTGGCGCTCCCCATAGTCCAAAAGGGCCTGTCCGCCACAGACCATTGTCAGCCTGGTTCCCCCTTTGTACCGCTGAGAAGAAAGCAGCTTGACAGCTCCGATTTCCCCGGTTCGCGTCACATGCGTTCCACAGCAGGCGCAGGTGTCAAAACCGGGAATCTCCACAATGCGGACTTTGCCGGTCAGCTTTTTTTTACTCCGATAATCGATCTTTTCCAGTTCCTGCTCCGACGGATACCATGTTTTCACCTCAAGATTCTTCCAGACCGCTTCATTTGCCAGCCGTTCAATCAGCGCAAGCTGGTCCGCAGAAAGTTCCCCGCTCAGATCTACCCTTAAAGAAGTTTCTCCCATATGGAATCCAACATTGTCCACCCCAAACAGACGGTGTGCCAGACCGGAAACAATATGCTCGCCGGAATGCTGCTGCATATGGGCAAAACGGCGCGGCCAGTTTACCCCGCCAGAGACCCGGGTTCCCTCCGGAATACTTCTGTCCGCCATATGGTAAATAACTCCGTCTTTCTCCTGAACATCCAGAATATTGGCAAAATTTAAAACGCCCCGATCGGCGGGCTGCCCGCCCCCTTCCGGATAAAAGGCGGTACGGTCCAGGACGATGGAGAACCGGCCGTCCTTTGGAACGCACTGCAGAACCCGCGCCTGAAAAGTTTTGAGTTCCGAATTTAAATCATATATTTTTTCCGTCGCCTGATTCATGATTTTTCTTCCTTTCTTCCAGCCATTCATAAAAGTGTGTGCAGGCCGGCACTAGCACGCCTTGCCGCCGCATGCGTTCGTATTCTGCCCGGCAGACCCAGATGGCCCTCGTCACTTCCTTTGGCTGAAGCCGAAGTTCGGAAAGCGCCGGATCCTTATTGAAAATCCAGGAGTCGACCCACACATTCCCATCCAGACTGCTGTGCAGCAAAGACGCTTCCTTTTCTGAAAAGGAAACGCCGATTTCCTCTTTCAGCTCTCGTAGCATCCCTTGTAGACTGGTCTCCCCCGCCTGCACGCCGCCTCCCGTACATTCCCAGTATCCTCCCCACACTTCATCTGGATGCCGTCTGGTCAGCAGGACAAAACCGTCCTGGTTCATAATCCAAGCATACCCCACCAGACGATAATCTCCCTGTTTCATCGGCATGCCGCGGGGCCAGGTTTTTCCGGTTCTGTTTTTGTCCCGATCGTAGATATCAAAAAACTCCGGCACACGTTTTCCCCTTTCCGTTGACATTTTGAGTCTATTATACTCTGCTTCTTTTTTTCAGACAACCTTATCCATTTTAAGATTGCTATTTTATAGAAAAAATCTTATAATCATTGCCGGAAGGAAAACCTTCTTTGAAAGCGGTCCGCGTATTGGCTTGGTGTTCTCCTTTCTCACCGGTGTCCGCCGTATCGCTGTGCGGGCAGAATTTGCTCCAACCAAGTTTTTTAGAATGCTGCAAATTATTTCCATGGAAATCGGTTTTTTGCCGGAAAACAATCGAAAGCAGCAACATAGGAAGCAGAAAGCAGTGTCTTTATGGCAAAGCGTCATCCGGTTCTCTTGGCAGTGGGTCTGATCTTTTTCATCTTGCTGGCTGCGTTCTTTCTAAGTTATAATCCCCTGCAGAAGAAAACTGCAACCGTGGAAAAAGAACTTCGAATCACAATTCCGTTCTCAGCTTCCATGACAGAATATCATGATACCCGCGGCTGGTTCGGGGATGGAGAAATCAATGCAAAAATCAAGATAAATAATGATGCGGAAAAAGCGGGGTCGATTCCCGGCATGGAAAACTGGGATTCTCTTCCGATGCCGAAAGACCTCTCTATCCTGATTTTCGGCAATGATATGTTCTCATACGGAAACGATAGGATAAGAGAAGCCCAAAATGTAAAAAACGGGCTGTATTATTTCCGGGACCGCAGCGGGCAAAAAGCAACGCCCCTGCTGAACCGCAGCTCTTACAATTTTACTTTTGCCCTTTACGATCTAAACTCGGACACACTCTATTTTTACCGCTCTGATTCATAAGAAGTGTTTCACAAAAGCGGTTTTGCTGAGCAGCCCTTTGAAATCAGCTCAGCCGTCAGCGGAAAGACTTTTATAAAAAAGCCGGAAACCATCTTGGTTTCCGGCTTTTTTCATTGGAACTACTGGTCCGACTCGAACGGACAACCTGCGCATTACGAATGACGTTATTTGCCTTTTGCATTTTCGTGTATTTAAAATATGTAGGTAGAATGCGGGTTTCCGGGCTTTTATCTTTTGTGCGCTTTGGCACATAAAAGCTGATTTTTGCAGAAATAAACCCCAAAAATTTAGCCCCGCCCATTTCAGGCGGGGCCTTGCTGTTTTACCCTTCCGCTTCCTGCTCTGGCAGCCTTCCCTCAATCTCTTTCAGTTCCGCGTACACTGCTATATATCGTCACACAGCGAAAGGTCTGGCTGCATAATCAGAATATTTGGGGTGTTCATTCTCTGCACATTCCTTGACTTTTCCACTATATTTTCACGAAATTGTAACTCTATCGATTAAATTCTACCTAAAGTTATCAAAAGCGATAAAAAAGTGTGACTTTACATGCGTTCATGCAATCTATATAATAATTATAATAAAACTAATCAATATATAGTCATTAATGCAGGAGAAAGGACGTCATAAGAATGACTCTGCAGCAAATGCGTTATGTCTCCGAAGTCGTCAAAAATGGTTCCATTCGAAATGCCGCAGAAACCTTGTACGTGACCGAACCGAACATCAGCAAGCAGATCAAAATTCTCGAAAGAGAACTTGGTATCAGAATCTTCGATCAGTTGGGAAACCGTTCCGTCCTTTCCGAAGATGGTAAGCAAATTATACAGTACTTCAATGAGATACTGTCCAATGTTGAACTCATTAAAGAGAACTTTTCTGCTAAAAGGAAAGCGGACGTAAAGTTTTCTGTAAGCTCACAGCATTATACCTTTGCCTCCAGTGCTTTCAGTAGTTTACTGAAGGAGCTTTCAACGGACAGTTATCGTTTCAGCCTGCACTATGAACAAACAGTCAATGTCTTTAAATCTGTTTCCAACCGAAAAAGTGAGATCGGCGTAGTTTTGGAAAACTGTGAGAAAAAGCGTAGCTTTCAAAGACTTTTTGACAGCTACGGTCTGGAGTTTCACCCGCTTATTCAAACCAAGGCGCATGTTTTTCTGGCAGCGGATCATCCATTGGCCAAAAAGGAGGAGGTGACAGCCAAAGACCTGGAACCCTATCCATGCATTATTTATACGCAAGATGCAGCAACCCCCAATTTTTTGATAGAGGAGGCGCTTCTTCCAAAAATTCTTCCCCAAAAAACCTTACTGATCAACGATCTTTATGTAAGCGAAGAACTGATTGCAAATTCCCAGGCATATGACATCGGAACAGGACTGCTTGCAAAGAATGTACGGGATCGCTTCTACAGCGCTGTCCTTAAAGACAGTCCTGATTTTTGTGTAGGCTGGTTGTCCCAAAAAGGAAAAGAGCTCAGCTCTTTGGGAAAACGATATGTAGAGCTTCTGCAGGAAACTGTGCGGGAGATGGAACGGGACAGCAACGCGCTGTAGAAATCAGCCTGAAGAATGGATCCGTTTTGCAGGAAACCGATGCCTGCCGCTAAACACGCAGAACAAAGCCGTTGGAATATTCTTTTCTAATAAATTTTCAAGGACAATACTAAGGTGAGAGTTATGAAAGAAAAAACAAGAAACTGGGCAGTCTTATTTATTGGCTTGGCATTCTTTGCAACCTACTTTGGCGCAGGCAACCTCGTCTTTCCGCCGATGATCGGTATTCAGACCGGAACTGGCTATCCGGCAGGCTTGGTGGGACTTGCCATTTCTGGCATTTTCCTGCCGCTGTTCTCTTTGTATGCCATTGCCAAGGCCGGCGAGTCAGTCAAGAGTATTACCGATCATGCATTTAAGAACCTTGATAAAGTTCTTCTGACTGTTTCCATGCTGCTGTGCGTAACTGTGTCCATTCCCAGAACCGCCGCGGTCGCCATTGAACTTGGCCTACAGGGTACATGGAGTGCGTCTCCTTACTTCGTGTCCGTCGTGATCTATTTCCTGATCGCATTTTTGTTTGCACGTTCCAAGAGCGGCGCACTGGACAGAGTCGGTAAATTTCTAACCCCCGTGATGGTCATCATTCTGTTCATACTGGTCATTGTTGGCATTTTCAATCCGCTGGGAACACCTCAGGCATCGACTGTGGGCAATAACTTTACCTTTGCTTTCCTGCAGGGCTATCAGACCGGCGATGTCGTCGTTTCTTTCCTGATGTCGGCGGTTTTCATGGAGCAGATCCACAACCATGGCTATCAGCCGGGCAAAGAGACCAGGCGGACCGCCCTTAAGGCCTGTTTGATTGCATTTATTTGCCTATTTGTGATTTATGGTGGCCTTCTATATTTGGGTGCCACCGTAGGCAGCAAGTATTCGGCGAATATGGGTAATGCGGCTCTTTTGGTCGCCATCATTAAGGACATCGGTGGTAACTTTGCAATGATTCCGTTTGGCATTGCTGTTGTTCTGGCCTGCCTCACTACGGCGATTGGCCAGCTGACAGCCGTTGCGGATTTCTTTGAAGGCCTAACGGGAGGAAAGATTAAATACATGATTTTCCTTTGTGCAACCGTCGTGATTTCTCTGCTGATCGCATCTGTCGGTCTGGACACTATCATCAGCGTTGCGCGACCTCTGTTTGGCTTGGTCTATCCTCTGTGCATTGTACTCGCGCTGCTGGGTTTCTTCAAAAAGTATGTGCCAAATGATGGTGCCTACAAGGGAAGCATGGCCTTCGTGATGGTTTACTCCGTATTAGATACGATTCTTGCGTACGGTGCAAATCTGCCGCTGATCTCCGCCGCGCTCGGCGTTCTCCCACTCTATTCCACGGGGATCGGCTGGGTTGCACCTGCTGTTGTGGGATTTGTTGTAGGCGCAATTATCTACGGTGTGAAAAATGTGAAGAGGACAGATATTTCTGCGGTCTGAGCTCTTTCTTTAAAACGCAGCATCATACCATAGCTTAACACTATTATTTTATTGGAGGTTATCTATATGTTAGAGAGCAATATGTACGGAAAATCCACCATCAGTATTCATGCAGGTGAACCGAAAGATCAGTACGGCGCAGTTATCCCTCCCATTTATCAGACTTCCACATTTGAATATAATACCACGTTTGCCGCTGCGAAAGCTTTCGGCGATTTTCACAAGACGAACGGCTATACCCGTCTCCATAATCCGACCAATACAGTCCTGGAAGAAAAAATGGCCCAGCTGGAGCACGGTAAGTATGCTGTGACTTTTGCCTCCGGGATGGCGGCGATTACTGGTGCTCTATTTGCTCTGTTGGGTAAGGGCGATCACGCGATTTTTGTAAAGGGAAAGTATTCTGGAACAGAGGAAGTTACAACGATGTACTTCCCAAAGTTTGGTATTGAATATGACAACTTTGACCCGCTGCACATGGAAGAACTGGAGCCCATGATCAAGCCGAACACTAAGCTGATTTATCTAGAGACCCCGGCAAATCCGACTCTGGTCATGGCAGATATTGAGGAAGTTTGCAAAATTGCAAAGCGCCACGGAGTTAAGGTTGCCGTAGATAATACCTTTGCCTCTCCCATTAACACGAATCCCATTGATTTTGGTGCGGATATTGTGATTCATAGTATGACGAAGTATATCAACGGCCATGGCGATACGCTCGGGGGCGTCGTAATCTGCAATGACTGTGAATATGCCGATGCGGTTCGTTTCGGCTCCCTGATGCATTTGGGCGCGGTCCTCTCTCCAAATGCTGCTTATTTGATCGCACGCGGTTTGAAAACACTTGAAGTCAGAATGCAGCGCCATAATGAAAACGCGATGAAAGTTGCAGAATTTCTGAATAATTCCGACAAGATTTCCGTCGTGCGTTATCCGTTCCTAAAATCCAATCCCCAGTATGCCATTGCAAAGAAGCAGATGCGCGGCGGTGGTGGAATGGTAACCTTTGACGTGGCTGGCGGTCTTGAGGCTGGACAGAAGTTCATGAATAAGCTGAAACTTGCCAAAATTGCAGTGAGCCTTGGCGATCCAATCACTCTTGTCGAGCAGGCCGCTGCTATGACACATACCATGATCCCCAGGGAAGATCGTGAAGCAGCCGGAATCACGGATGGCATGATTCGTATGTCGGTTGGCCTTGAAAATGCAGAAGATCTGATTGCAGATCTGAAACAAGCACTGGAGGATTAATCAGCTCTCTACATAAACTATCTGGCAAATCCACCTTACTGCTATGTGCAATCGCAGTATCTGTTTCAGGAGAAGCGATTTCTCCATGTTCAGAGCGCCGACTATAATCGGTGGAATTATTGAATGGGTAATTGCGAAGGCATTAGATCAAATCTACAGCAAAATTAGAAATAAGATTAAATAGCAATAAAAAATAGGCCCCCGGACTGCTCCGGAGGCCTTTACTCTGTCTATGCTGTTTTCTGCGTGGGATTACGCTGCGCCCTTACTGCCCTGCTTGTCTGTCTGCGGTGTCTTATCCTGCACGCCCGTAAATTGCCCCGCATCCCCGTTGATCGTGACCGATGCCCCGGCGCTTGCCGAATCAATCAGCCCTTCCCCGGCGATGTACGCGATGACCGTCGCCCCCGCCATGATGATCGCCGTAATCTGTGTACCCTGATTCTGCGTTCCGCCAAAGGCGACGACAAGCAGCGCCACAAACGACGCGACCCCCGCCCCGATCGCGCCGATCACCGCCGCAATCAGCTTATCCCACCAGCGGCCCGGACGGGCCGTAATGCTTCTTTACGTCGGTCTTAATCTCTTTGACATCGCTTCCAAGGCCATCAACTTTTGTGTTGACTGCGGCCATTGCAGCCGTGAGATCCTGAATATTCTTGACCTCGGTGTCCAGTTTGTCAATGCGGTGATGGGCCGATTTCGCGCTGTCCAGCGCCTGCGCGGCTGTCTGCACAATCTCCGTCATAACCACCCTGCTCACCTCATTTAATTTTTACCACAAACCGTTTGAGCGGCTGCTCTCCCGGCGCGGCGGTGTAAACGCCTGCCTGGCTGCCGGGTTCCCCGACCGCGCACAGATGCCAATAATCCGCTTCCATCTCTCGGCGGCAGTGCAGCAAGGCAACCACTCCGGGCGTTCCGATGGTCACGGCCGCTGATTCCCGGCACAGTCCCGGTGCTGCCGGTCTGCTGGATCGCGCAGGAACAATCCGGTCCGCCGGAGTAATCCGCTGCCCGGAGCGGCGCCAGACTGCTTAATTTTATCCTGGTTGTCATAGTAATCGAAGCCCTGCTTTGCCTGCGCGGCGAACTTCGCATACTGACAGCTGTCAAAACAATACCAAACGCCTTTAGACAAGCCGTACAGCCCCGCGCTGAAAGCATTTGATGTGCCATAGTCAATTGAGATATAATATTTCACATAATCCCGCGGCTCCGGCTCGACGATGCCCTGCCCGTTGGCAACATCGGGATAAATCAGGCCATCCACCGCCACCCATTTGCCGAGAATGTACCGGTCGTAGAAGACACCTGCAAACGACGCCTTTTGCCCGTTCGACCGCATCCGGAGAAAGCCCCGGATTGTCCTCCATGAGAAAGTGGATGTGCTTGGCATGATGCTTTTCCGGCTGCAGCACCCACTCGGCGGGCCTCCCCGGAAGCTTTACCAGCTTTTCGCGCGTTTTCTCGGCGTTTGTTGGTCGTTTGGAACTAAGTTTTTCTCGTTTGCCACATGGCCCACCACCTCATTTCATGACATGAAAAAGAACGGCCCGAAGGTCGCCCACAAAATATGGAATTAATTTAAATGCAAAAGCTCAATATGTTGATAACTCGGTTGAAACTGTTTAAAACTTTCTAAAAATAACAGTTTGTATAAAATTTTGCCGCCCGTACAAAGCAAACCGGACGGCTATTTAATTGTGTCACCGCCCGGCTCCGGCCCGGCAGGCCCCGGATAATTCCGTGCCCGGCCCGGCACTCCCTCCTTGTTAAATCTCTTTTTTAAGAGTATAATAAAATAATATAAGGAAGGCGAGAGTCATTTGTAATTTAAAATTCATATATTCTGGCGGCCATTTTCATAATTACGCGCATGTTACAAAAGTTGAGTACCATTCAAATACCGGCCTAATATCAGTGTCCGGGGATGATATTCTAAAAAAAGACTTTCCACTTAATTCTGATTTACGTGTGATTTCAACCCTTAAGAGTTACAGAGTGCCACACATCTGCTTGAAATCCATTGAAGCTGCAAAAGAAAAAGATTAACGAACGACCCCAAACGTCAGTAAGAAATCATAAAAGGACAGCCGGTCTTGCGGCTGTCCTTTTTCTTATGGCTTTTGAGATTCTTTCTGTCGTCGTCCGGTAATACTTTGGGTCCATCTAAACCCCGGTGTATTTCCTTCCGCTCCGGATGCACACTCATTCCGGCGATACAGTCCATATTGAAAATGTGATTGATGTAGTTTTCCATGCGGCTCCTTTCTGTCGGCCCCGCACGGT